>JAABUZ0100000055.1_pt1 | contig 252228 bp, 215 predicted proteins | sample 5562091 | NCBI WGS metagenome assembly JAABUZ01 (sample SAMN12813069, study PRJNA571459) | rock metagenome | isolation source: Antarctica rocks | place: Antarctica: Victoria Land, Linnaeus Terrace sud | collected 2015-12-21
CCGCGCGGACGACACTCTCGATGCTCGCCACGCGGTGATGCGAGCGGCTTACAGCGCACATCCCGATCGCTTTATTTCAGGCGAGCCGCGACGCGTTATGCTGCCGCAAAGCGTCTGGATCAATCAATCTACCGACGACAGCGCAGCAGCGTGATCGCACACTAGTTTTTACACCTTCCGGTGTCAGACCACTTGACAAGTTCCGCTGCACGCGTCAGGCCACGTCCTCGGGTAGATGTCGGCGTCTCACGTTCTTGCCCTTTGTCAATATATCACCGCTTCGTACCGACGCCGTCGTCCGATGTGACGCACTCTTCCGGCCGGTTTGCGTCGCCGACGCTCGGGACGGTGGTCGTTGGTCTCTTTTACTCTAACGGCAAGGCGAGCACCAAGTGGGTCCGCACGCCCTCGTCGAGCTCACCGCAACGTTAGCGGTACCGTGACGCGCGCCGCTCGACCATCGGGGACCGCGGCCACGAATTCGATGTTGTACGTGCGGTTCTTCAGGAAAAACGGCACGTCCGGAATGCTCGTCGCAAGTGCGAAGATGCCGGGCTGCTGCTGCGGGATTGCAATGGTTCGTCCGAACGTATTGGCAATCACGCTCGTGACCGCAGTGCTCGTGAGCACCCGAACGCGGATCGCGCCCGGTGTTACGATCGTTGCGTCGCTGACGTCGATCTCGGCTATCTGCGGCGGGTTCGGTCCGGCCGGCGGCGTCGCGCTTGGCGCCGACGCCGGCCGGTACACGTAGTTGTAGCCGGGCAGGGCGGCTCCCGGAGAGGCGGCCGACCCCGGCGGCGGCGTCGGCGACACCATGGGCGTCGCATAGCCCGTCGCCTGCGGCGAGGGGCTGGCTGGAACGTCGGATGGCGATGCCGTCGGCACCGGTTGAGCATTGGCTACCGGCGCACGCCCCGCGGCCACGATGCCGAGAACGGCTCCGGCGATCAGCAGCGCAGCGATACGGTTCACTGCAGCTGGATCGGAACGCCGACGGTTACCTTTTTGCCGGTCGGTGAGACGGCAGTGAAGTCCAATGTCGTCGTTATGCCGGTAACGATGCGCGGAAGCTTCGGCAATTTACTATGGGCCTGAAAATCACCGGGACCGATCTCGGCGACCGAACCCGCCTGTCCGTTGCTGCTGCTCGTTACCTTCACGACGTTCGCGCTCGTGATGACGCGGATGTCGATCGGCCCCTGCGAGTGCAACGCTTTTGCGTTGAGATAGACGGCGAAAATCTGCGGCTGATCCGCTGCTGGATGCGCCGGCTGCCCCGGAACGAACCGGTAAACGTACGTGGCCGTGGCGGGGCCGACGGTTGCGAGTGGCACGGGCATCCGCGTCTCGGTCTCTTTGCCCATGAACCCCGGAAGCTGCGTAGGTGACGCGCTGGGGGGCGCCGAGTTGCCGCCGGTCGGCGTTGAGACCGCGGGCGACGCGCTCGGGAATGAAGAGGGCACGGCTGAGGCAGTGGCGGGCGGCTGAGCGGGCGTCGCCCGCGCGGTCGGGTGGACGGCGAGCGCGAGCAGAAGGGCTAAGGCGAGGGCGATCACGATGGCAAGGTTGCTTTCTTGGGACGAGGTGGAATCAGTGCGCCGAGCGCGCCGAGCAGCGGCCAGAGGGCCGCGGCGGCGACCCATCGGTCGGCGCTTCCCGAAAGGCTGCCGGTCGCATCGGGAAGGTAACGTACGGCGGCAAAAATCGTCGCGCCCCACAAAGCCACGGGCGCGTATCCGCCGCAACTCACGACAATGGCGGGGAGAACCCAAAGCGCATACCACGGGTAGACGTTGGGAAGCGCGAGCCATAACGCGATCGCAAACCATGTGTAGCCGTCGCGCCTGCCCCGCCTGATGCGCACCGCGCCGCAGGCGCCCGCGGCCACCCCGAGCGCAAGCGCCGGCCCGATGCCGACCAGGCTCTGCAAGGACCCTGCAGGCGCATAACGCCCATTCTTGCCGACGGCCTCAAGCGCGGTCACGAGGGGCGGTACGGCCAGCGTGGCGCCCAACAGAAGACCGGCGGCTGCCGCGGCCATGAGCGGGCGCTTTCGCGCCGGCGCCGCGAAACGGAGAGCATCGACGATGATCGCTGCGGCATAGAGCGCCCCCGTTGCCTTGACGGCCGCGGACAAGCCGACGAGGAAAGCACCGAGCGGGGCCGCGCGACGCTGCCCGAGCGCGAATCCTGCGCTTAGGGCCAACAGAACGAACGCGTCGTTATGGCCCTCGGCAACCGTCCAGAGCGCTACGGGATTGAGTCCGTAGGTGGCGACGGCGACGAAACGGTCCGACGGCGCACGTTTTCGCAGTGCGAGATCGAGCGTGAGAATGCTGACGATGAACGCGACCGCCGCTAAGGCGCGGAACAGCCACAACGTCGCACTCACGCTCGCGAGCGAGGTCGCCGCCACGACAGCAGCCGCCGGCGCGACGAAGAGTGGCCCATATACGCAGAGCGGATAGGTGCCGCTCCATTGAAAACGCGCCGCGTCGACGATTGCGCCGTGTACGTTCGCCGGAATGAGCGCGTACGGGTTTAGGCCGCGTAGCGCCATAGCGCCATAAGCGGCGTAGGCGTAGACGTCGCTCGAAAACACAAACGGCCACGTGCAGGCCGCCGCAATCGCTGCGCCCGCGGCAACGGCGACCTCGCAGCCGAGGCGATCGCATGGACGGATGCGACGCGCGATCGCGAATACGGCGATGATGAGCGTAAGCGTCGCAACCGCGAGCGTCGCCGCAAGCGCCCAAAAGCACTGCACGCCGAAAGGACCCCACGCGGTCACGACCACCAGCGGCTGTGCGCGGTCGACGAGTGTTCGAGCCGGAGCATGCGCGAGTAAACCGCGCGCAACGACGGCGCCGCAACCGAAGGCGACTGCGACGAACAACAGCAGCCCCAGGCGTCCCACGTTCAGCGAATTCGACCTTTGTGCATGATGCGGCACAGCCGAATCATGCACGGATTCAGCGCTGCTGAATGCAACTATGGAGCGGTACTGCGGCTCGATATCAGCGCCGGTTCGCTCGTCCTTTCGGCGCGCGCGAAATCGCCGACCACGTTCGGGCCGGGCGAACGTTCGATGCTCGATATCAAGTACAGCGGCCGCGCTTTCACTTGATCGTAAATGCGGCCGAGGTATTCGCCCGCGATCCCGATCGTGATCAGCTGCACGCCGCCCAAGAACAAGATCGCAGTCATCATCGACGTGTAGCCGGGCTCGTTGAGTCCGAGTATCTTCAGGACGAGAATGACCGCTGCATAGACGAAGGCAAACACGCTGATCATAAAACCGAGATACGTCGCAAAGCGCAACGGAATCTCGGAGAACGACGTGATCCCGTCGATTGCGAACTTGAGCATCTTCGAGAACGGATACTTGGTGCTTCCGAACGTGCGCGCGTCGCGTTCGTACTCGACGCCGGTCTGGTTGTAACCCACCCAACCGACGAGGCCGCGCAGGAAGCGATGCTTTTCGCGTGTTTGCCCGAGGGCGTCGACGACGCGGCGGCTCATCAAGCGAAAGTCACCGGTATCGACGGGGATCGAGACGTTGGTCAAACGACGGATCGTGCGGTAGAAGATGCGCGCCGTCAACAGTTTGAAGGGGCTTTCGCCCTTCCGTGATCTGCGGGTCGCATACACGACGTCGTAACCCTCGTGCCATTTCGCGAGAAACGCTTCGATGAGCTCCGGCGGATCCTGCAGGTCGCCATCCATCAGCACGACCGCCTCGCCGCGCGCGGCGTCGAGTCCGGCCGTTGCGGCGATCTGGTGACCGAAATTGCGCGAGAGATCGACGATGACCAAGCGTGGGTAGCGTACGCTCTCGGCGCGCAGGAGCGCGAGCGTGCGGTCGCGCGAGCCGTCGTTGACCGTAACGATCTCGTAGTCGTCTTCGGGCTGCGTCACCGCGTCCATGATCGCCGCGATGCGACGAAGCAGTTCGGCGACGTTGCCTTCTTCGTTATAGAGCGGGACGACGATGCTGACGAGACTCACGTTGCGACTTCCGTACGGACCGCCTGCCAAAACAGGGGGAACAACAATTCGTGATGTCCGGTAAACGCGAATCCCTTCCCCTGCGTGCCGAGATGCGGGCGGCGCACGACGTTGGTCTGGGGGCGGTATTGTCGCACGAAGTCGAAGTCGGCGGTCGTGAAATCACCGCGCGCCCCCAAGTTCCGCGCAACGCTGACGGCTTTGAGGAACGCTTCGGGCAGCAGCACTGCGGAGCCGAAGTTCAAGTACACGCCGCCGTCGAGCAGGTCGGCGACGATCGAGCACAGCGTGCGAAAATCGACGAGCGCCCCGTCGCCGAGCGCCGCACCATCGGCCTGCGGATGCGCGTGAATGATGTCCGTGCCGATCGCGACGGTGACACAGGCGGCCTTCTCGTGCAGCGCACACATTGCCAGCACCGAATCACGCACGCCGGGCGCGTGCGCCGCAAGCAGCGCATCGCCGACCGCGCGCCCGATGCCGCGTGCGTGTTCGCGCGCGATGGCCTCCAAGATGAACGACGCCGTTTCACCCGACATTCCGAAGCTGCCGTCTTGCAGAGCCACATCGACATCTTCGGAGGTTTTACCGACGAGGGCCAGTTCGGCATCGTGCACGATGACCGACCCGTTGCACGCGACGGCGCTCGCATAGCCGTCCCGCAGGAGGTCACAAAGCATGCCGCCGAGGCCGACTTTGATGACATGGCCGCCCAAGCCCACGAGAACGGGACGGCCGCGCTCGATCGCCCGTGCCGTGCGGTCGACCAGTTCGCGCAAGTTCGCACCGGCGAGGATGTTCGGCAGTGCGTCGAACCATGTCCGGAATGAGGCCTCAGCCGCCACCGTGCGTCCCTGCTCGTCCGCGCTCACTTTTGAGGGACGGGCCTCGAGGGACGTCACCCGTAGACGCGCCAAGTCGATCGGCTCGTAGGCCATTGACCCGCGCTTCCACCATCCGCAGAGCTCCCCTTGCCGCGGGCCTCGCGCTCCTTATTGTGACGGGCTGTGCCCACCGCACGACCGAGCAATCTGCGCGACCCGCGGGTCCGCGTGTGACGCCGCGGAACGCGGTGACCGTGCCCGCCGGCGTCACCGTGGCGCCGGCGCCGACCGCCGCGGGGTCTGCGCGTTCCGCGCACGGGTCCGCACCGCCGGCCGCGCAGCAGCCGGTCGGCGTGGCGTCGCCTTCGGTTCGCGGACCGCGCATCCTGACGATCGCCACCACGCCAAAGGTGGTTCACGAGGGCGACGTGGTGCGCTGGGCCGTGCGCACGTCGCCCGACGTGGTCGACGTCTCGGCGCACGTCCTCACCTACTCGTTCGCGCTCCAGCGCCGCGCCCCCGGATCCTTTGCGCTCGCGTTCACGGTCCCGAAGGGCGTGCCGTTTTTCTTTCACCGTACCTACGATCTCAACGTCGTGGCCCGTAACGCAGCCGGCGTTACGGCGAGTACGGTCGTCGGCGTCCCGTTTCGGTGACGTGCGACGACACGGGCGCAAGCGCAGGTAGGGCCGCACGTGCGGTGCGTCTGGATCACGCGCGCACCGCGCGGACCGCGTTGCCGGAAGTGGTGTACGCCGCCGGCAAAACGCGCGCGCAGATCGAGGCGATCATGCGCGAGTTGTACGCCGTCGCGGGCTTCGCGCTTGCGACGCGCGTAACGCCGGAGGACGGTATCGCCCTTGCAGCCCGGCTTCCCGAAGCTGCCTACGATAACGTCGGCCGCGTGCTGCGCTGCGGGCGACGGCCGCGCACCGGAATCGCAATCGCGGTCGCCTGCGCGGGAACGTCGGATCTACCGGTGGCGCGCGAAGCCGCCTGCACGCTCGATGCGCTCGGCCACGAGGTGGTCGAGCGGTACGATGTCGGCGTCGCGGGCGTTCATCGGACCTTAGACGCGGCGCCGGCACTGGACGCCTGTCGCGTCGTCATCGTGGTAGCGGGCATGGAGGGCGCTTTGCCGAGCGTCGTTGCGGGCTTAGTCAAGCCGCCGGTGATCGCGGTTCCGACCAGCGTCGGCTACGGCGCCGCCTTCGACGGGCTGGCGGCGCTGCTCGCGATGCTCAGCGCCTGCGCGCCCGGCGTCAGCGTAGTCAACATCGACAACGGCTTCGGTGCCGCCGCCGTCGCGCACAAGATCGTACAGAGCGCCTCAGCCGCTGGGTTCAGTGGGGAGGCGTGTTAAACGGTATGGGATTAAACGGGGTTGGGATCGATTGACCGAGGTCGGGGGCGAGTTGGTCTTGGTCGCCCCACGAGTAGACGGTATCGCGGACCGGCTCGACGTCGACGTTCGGTACGACGAGTTGATGCGGTCGCGGCTCTTGCCCCGCTTGATTGCGCTCGGAGGAGCGCCACGAGCCGCGCGTGTAGCGGTACAGGAAGCGCGTTCCCGAGGCGTAGTTTTCCGAGACGCGATAGTGCAGCGCGTCGACACGATCCATGCGAATCGCGGTCGCGCTCCAACCGCTGACGTCGGTCGCAAGGTAAACGGGATCGGCGAACGGGGTGCGCGGCGGAACTTCGACCGTGAAGGTCACGAGGACCGCCCGTCCGCTGAAGCCTTCACCGCCTATCCGCAGGTCCGGATTGGGCTTGGTCGGGGATAGCGCAACGGCATATTTCTTAATGTCGTCATAACTTGCGGCATTGGGCAACCGCGTTTTCGAGAGTGCCAGTTCGACGACCGCGCCGCTGCCGGTATCGAAGCCGGCGCGCGCGTAGACGCGCGTCACGGGCGCCAAGCTCGTCGCGCCGCCCGTTTTTGCATCATCGACCTTGACGGCGGGCGCTACGCGGAAGCCGTCGCCCGTCGTAAAGAACACGAAGCCCGCTCGATCGTCGAGAATCTGCCCGCTCCACTGCACGACGCGTCCCGAAGGCGACGGCGTGGCCGTGGCCGACAACGGCGGCGGAGTCTGTCCGCTCGGCAAGCCGGAGGGAATCGGCAACGCCGCGGCAGGCGACGCGCCGCCCAGCGTGTTGACCGCGCGGAGCGCAAGCGCGCCGAGGGCGAGCAGACTAAAGGCGAGACGGCGTGGTGGTGCGGTCATTTCTCTATTTGGAACGAGAACTGCGGCTGCCATCGTTCGTAGCCGCCGAAATTGAAGTAATACGAGCGCGCGATGTCGAGCACGATGAGATGGTTTACGCGGTAACGCACCTGAAAGGTCGCCTGATACGGCGTCAAACCGAAATTGTTGAACCCGACCACGTCGCCGACCAACTGCGGCGGCCCCGGAATGGGCGCCGGGAAGTCAATGTTCTTACGCATCGAAACGTTGAGGTTGAAGACGGGATCGGGCGTGTAGACAAGTTGGGCGATGTACGAGCGCGTCGTTGCAAACCCGCGAAACGCCGTGTAACCGGAATAGGCTTGGCCCGTAAACGGGTTGACGGCCGGCGCTGCATTGCCGTACGCGCTCGCTTGTTGCTTGCCGTAAAAATCACCGATGTTCGTGTTGCTGTACGAGAGCAAAACCGCGAGCTTCTGTGGATCGACGAGTTTGGTCAAGGTCACGCTTTCGGTCGTGGTGTCGGTGTGGTGCGGCGCGGAGAAGTAGAGTTGCTGTTTATCGAACAGCGCGGTTACGTAGAGGTCGCGGTGGCGCGGGTCGCGCACGATGGGCACCGAGCGGGAGGTGACGTCGATGCCGAAGCCCTTCGAGTACTCGCTGTGGTAGCCGACGCCCCCCAAGGTCTGCACCGGCGTATCGCGGTTGTGGACGTAGCCGATCGACGAGCGCAATTGGTAGAAGAACGGAAGCCGCAGCAGCGGTTGCCGGAAGCCGATCCATGAGAGCTGCTGGTCGACCGGATGATCGGGAACCCAATTGTGGGAGGGATCGCCGTAGAAATACAGCCGGCCCCCCGACGGTGAGATGAGCGGCTTCGGTTCAGCCAGTAAGCTGCTGTAGTATTGATCGGTTCGAAACTGCAGAAACGAGTGAGCCAGGCTGCCTGTCATTTGCAGTTGCGCAAAGGCGCTCGCAGCCAGCGGTTGCCGAAAGTCATGCTGGAAAGCGGATTCTTGAAGCACGAGCTGCGCTTGGAGGCCCGGTGAGAGGCGATCGAAGCCGACGAAGTTGTAGACTTTGAAGGGCCGCGTGAGCGGGCTGAGCGCGGCGACGAAATAACTGTTCTCGCTGATCTGGTGCTGTTCGTAGGCGGGAAAGACTTTGTTTTGCGAATCATACCGAATATGTGCGGTCGCAAGGGCGTGCCGGCCGCCCGCGAAATCGAGCGGACCGTCGGCATAGGCGCCCGGCAGCGCGTTCTGCGCGTAGTTGGGATTAGCGGAGAAGTCCAAAAAATAGCTCGGAAACGGGACGAACGTTAGCCCGAAGTTGATGTCGGCGGGCGTAAACCGCGCGCTCTCGCGCGGGTCGACGACGGCCCGCTTCGCATACAGGAAAACGCGTTCGCCGCTGAGGTCGGGCAGAAAAAACGTATCGCCCGGCATCTCGCGTCCGAACGCCGGATGTGCATAGTCGCCGGCGATGAACGTCCAACGGTCCGGTTCGCCCGTGATCGGAATGAAGTAAGCGCGGTCGAAGTCGAAGTACTCGGCGAACGCTGCACCGGCAATCTCCTTGTCCGCTGCGCCCGGCGTCCTGACCCGTACGTTGCCGGCGATTACGAAGCGATTGAGCCGCAAGTCTTCGAAGAACGTATTGCCGCTGACGCGCGTGCCGTCGCCGAGCGTCACCACGACGTCGCCGTCGGCACCGATGATAAAGCGGTTGCTGTAGAACGCAACGTTGCGTGCGGTGACGCGGAAAGCGGCAAGCCGGCGACCCGTTGCCGGCGCAGGGCTCGGGCTCGGCATGACGGCGGGGCTTGCCGTCACGGCGGGAACCGCTGGCGGTTCGGTTATGGCGGGGGCGGGCTGCGGGGCTGCGGTTACGGCGGCGGCGGGTTCGGCTGGAAGCGGTTGGGCAGCACGCGCCGGCGCCGTAAGCGCACACGAAATGCTCCAAAAGAGGCACAATGAGAAAATGGTGAGACGCGCAACGTGCGCAGGCATCGTAGGGCCAAGTACGAAGCGCCCGAAGATATGGCATGGCGCGTCGCCGCCGAAATGTTGAACGTTATTTTTTCGGGTCACTGCGAGTCCGTCGGCATCACGCAGCAGCGCGGGGTCCACACGGACGTTTCGTTTCCGACCTATCACGGCAGCTTTCCCCCCGACCCTATCGGGCGCGCGCCCCGCAGATGCGACGTTACGTCTGCGTTGCGTTGCGCCGATAACGATAGCGTAATGGACGGCGACTCGATCTCCGCGCACGCAGCGTGATGCCGCTCGAGGCGTCGTTGTTGCTGCCCGCCCGCGCGGCGAACAATGATGTGTCCGCGGGCGTTCGGCCGGTTCCGCGCGCGTGGTCCTTTGCGAAACGAGCCGTCGATCTCGTCATAGGGACGCTCGCATTGCTCGCGGCATCGCCCGTGATTGCGCTGGCGGCGCTCGGCATCGTGTGCGTCTCGCCCGGTCCACCGTTTTTCCTCCAAGAGCGCTTGGGCCGCGACGGAAGGGCATTCAAACTTTTTAAATTGCGCACGATGGTCGACGGCGCGCATCTCGTTCACGATGAGATGCACGTCTACAACGACGTCGACGGGCCGGTGCTGAAGATCCGTAACGATCCGCGCGTGCACCCGCTCGGCAAGTTGCTGCGCAGATCCAGCATCGATGAGCTCCCCAACCTCGTCAATGTCTTGCGCGGCGAGATGTCGCTCGTGGGGCCGCGCCCTCCTCTCGAGTCCGAGGTCAGGCACTACGACGCGTTCGCGTTACGCCGCTTGTGCGTCCAGCCCGGGATCACGTGTCTGTGGCAAATCTCCGGCCGCTCCGACCTCTCGTTCGAGCAATGGATGCGGTTGGACAACGACTACATCGACAATTGGTCGCCGCTCGGCGACCTCGTCATTCTGGTCCGCACCATCCCGGCGGTACTGCGCCGTGAGGGCGCTCATTAAACGGAGCGGCTCCACAGCCACGACCGAGCGGCGCGGGCTGCGCGCGCTGCCCTCACCTGACGTCTCGCATAGTTCACTTGCTCGCTCGACCTTGGTCGTGATGGCTGCGACCTTGGCGTCGAGCATTCTCGGTTTCGGTCGCGAGGTCGTCAACGCGCGGTACTTCGGTGCGCACGCCGAGATGGACGCTTTTCTTGCCGCCGCGACGATACCGACGATCCTCTTCGGCGTCTTCAACGGCGCGCTCGTGAGCGCACTCGTGCCCGTCTTCAGCGAATTCGTGGCGCGGGGCGACGAGGACGGCGCCTGGCGTTTGGGCAGCACGCTGTTCAACATCTTGGGGCTCGCTTTAGCCGTACTCGCGGCTCTGGGCTGGTGGCTCGCACCCGCGTACGTGCCCGTCATTGCGCAGGGATTTCCACCCGAGCAACTGCAGCGCACGATTGCGATGACGCGCTGGCTGATGCCGACCGTCGTCGCGACGAGTTTGGCGGGGGTCGCAAGCGCCATGCTCAACGCGCGCCACCGCTTCTCCGCGGCGGCGCTCCAAGGAATCGCCGTCAACGTCATCACGATCGTGATCGTCTTGTGGCTCACGCCCAAGCTTTGGATTTACTCGCTCGTGCTTGGGACGGCTCTGGGTCTGATGGCGCAGCTCATCGTGCAGATGCCGGCGATCCTGACCTACCGCATGTACCGGCCCGTCATCGATCTGCATCATGCGGGACTGCGCAAGATCTGGCTGATGCTCGGCCCGATCGTCGTCGGTTCGGCGGCGGGTCAAATTGCGATCTTCTTTGACCGGCACTTTGCCTCGACGCTTTCACCGGGTTACATCGCCGGCATGAACTACGCAACCAAACTCGTCGGCTTCCCGCAGCAGATTTTCGCGGCCGCCATTGCGACCGTCATCTTTCCGCTCCTGGCTTCGCAATTCGCGAGCGCGAACCGGCGCGGCATCGAGCGCAGCGTCGTCATGGGTCTGCGCTTGGTGAACTTCATCACGATTCCGGCCGTCTTTGCGCTGATCGTGCTCGCGCACCCGATGATCGCGACGCTCTTCGAACGCGGTCGCTTTACGGCGAGCACGACCGATCTCTGCGCCGGCCTCTTACCGTTCGTCGCGATCGGACTTGTCGGCGTCGCGGCCTGCATCGTGCTGACGCGCTGTTGCTTTGCCTGTAAAGAGACGCGCTGGACGGTTGCCATCTCGGTGTTCACCGTCGTGCTCAACGTCGTGCTTTCGCTCTTGTGGTTGCGGCCGCTCGGTGCGCGCGGACTTCTGCTGGCAAATTCGGTGAGTCAGTGGACGCAGGCGTTCTTGCTGTTCGCGCTCGTGTGGCATCTGATCAAGGGCCTAGATTGGAAGACGATCGCGTCGTCCGTGGCGCGCATCATCGTCTGTTCGGGCGCAATGGCGCTTGCGCTCGTGTGGATTGCCTCGCTTGGCGCGCACGTCGGACCGTCGCTTGGATCGCGAGCTTGGTATCTTGCCGGCCAGCTTCTCATCGGTGCGTTCGTCTTCGTCGGAACGGCGCGGCTCCTGGGCGTCGAGGAACTCGCGATCTCGTTTCGGCTGATCGTGCAGAAGTTCGAAACGGGCGTCCCAAGCCCGCTCGAGAACCGCGAAGCGCCGATTGCTTGACTTCTTTCTGCGCTCACGCAGGCTGCTGAGGAACGACTTTCTTCGTCATTCGGCGGTCGTCTTTACGGCGTCGCTGCTGATCAACATGCTCGGCTACGCCTTCCACTTTGCCATCAGCCGGCGCATCGGGGTCGTTGCTTACGGCGTGCTCTCGGCGCTCAACGCCGGCTACATGATCGCGCTGACGCTTGCGGGCGTGCTTACCACGGTCGTCGTCAAATACGCAGCGGAGTTGCATACGCAGCGCGACGGGCCGGCTCGCTTGGCCGCATTCGTGCATCGTCTGGGGGGTTTTTGCGCCGCAGCGTCGGCCGTGTGTCTGATCGGCGGCCTGCTCGCGCTCCGCCCCATTGCCGCATTTCTTCACGTCACCGACCTGCGTGCGGTCGCCCTAACGATCGTCATCATCGGTCTGACGGTCGCGGGCGCTCCGATGCGCGCGGTTTTCCAGGGCGTCGAAGATTTCGTGACGTTTTCGTGGCTCGCGCTGTGCGAGAGTGCCGTCAAGGCGGCGGCCGGAATTGCGCTCGTATACGCGGGTTTCGGCGTCGCGGGCGCTTTCGGCGGTTGGCTCGGGGGCACGGCGCTATCGCTCGGCCTGACGACATTCGTGCTATTGTGGCGTTTCCGGTCGTTGGGCCGCGTTCCACTCGAACTCGATCTGCGCCGGCTCGTCGCGACGACGGCGAACGTCGCCGCCGCGACGGGCTTACTCGGGATCATCAGTTACGTGGACGTGCTGATCGTCAAACATTATGCCGATCCGACCACCGCCGGCCTGTACGGCGCGCTCGCGCTCTCCGGTAAAATTCTGCTTTTCTTCGTAGCGTTCGTGCCGACGATCGTGCTTCCCAAAGCGACGCGCTTGGCGCTGGCGGGGCGGTCGGCGCTGCCGGTGCTCATGCAAGCGGCCGCGGTCGTCATCGCGATCTCCGCCGCCGGCTTGTGCGTGTATGCGCTCGCACCGGGTGCAATCGTCACGACCCTCGCGGGAGCGTCATTTGCAGCGGCAGCGCCCTACGTGCTTCCGTACGGCGTGGCGATGGTGCTGCTCGCCATGCTCAACGTCGTCGTGATGTATAAGATGGGTATTCACCGCTTCGATTTCATCGCCCCGCTTGCGATCGTGGCCGTCGGTGAGATCGTGGGCATCGCACTTCACCACCGCACTTTATCCGACGTCATCACGGTGCTGATTGCGGTCAATGCGTTTGCTTTGGTCGGCTCGTTGTTTCGAGTCAATGCACGCTTACATTTGCCCGTCGTCGCGCAGTCCGCGGACGCGGCGTGAGCGCCTCCGCTTTCACTGGGGGCGAAGGGCTTCGAGTCAGCGTCGGCGTGCTGCGCGCGTCGCGCGTGCTTCTTCGATGAGTTGTCGCGTCGCCGGCGTTGCGAGCGCGGCGACGATGCGTAGGGCGGCGTCGCCTTTTCCGAAGAGCGGAGGATGTTGCGCTGGACGGACGGGGTGCGCGTGCAGCGCCGCGTGGATTGCCGTAGTGTCGGCGCCGACGAGGCGGTTCCAATCCGCCTCGACCGTGTTCGTCCATTCGGTCGCGTCGCGTAGCGTGATGCACGGGACCGCCGCGAAGTAGGCCTCGCGCTGGACGCCGCCCGAATCGGTGAAGATCGTGCGCGCGCCGCATTCGAGCGCGACGATGTCGAGGTAACCGAGCGGCTCGAGCGCGACGATTGCATCGGGAAGCGCGATGTCGAATTCGCGAAGCCGCGCGGCCGTGCGCGGATGCACGGGAAAGATGATGGGGCGCGGCGCGTCCGCGAATCCGCCCACGATGGCCCGCAAACGGGCCGGGTCGTCGGTGTTCTCCGCACGATGCACGGTGAGGAGATCGTAAGGCTGCGCTTGCAGGCCGCGCAGGCGGGGCGCAAGTTGCGCGCTCGCGCGCTCGCGCGCCTGCAGGAAGACGTCGTACATCACGTCGCCGCAGACGTGCACGTTCGTAACGATGCCTTCGCTCGCGAGCCGCGCGGCAGCGGCATCGTCGGTTACGAGCGCGATATCGGCGATGTGGTCGCTTACGATGCGATTGATCTCTTCAGGCATCGTGCGATCGTACGAGCGCATTCCGCCTTCGACGTGCGCCAGCGGTAACAACAAATGTTTTGCGGCAAGCGAGCCGGCGAGCGTGCTGTTGGTATCGCCCCGCACGATAACCAGGTCCGGCTTTACGCGATCGAACGCATCCGCTAGGCCGGCCAGCATCTCGCCCGTCTGGGCGCTGGAAGACGCGGTGCCGGCGCCGAGATTGATCTCGGGTTCGGGAATGTCGAGATCGGTGAAAAACCGGTCCGACATGTGCCGATCGTAGTGCTGCCCGGTGTGAACGAGCACCTCATCGTGGTGGCGCCGCAGCAGGCGCGAGAGGATGGCCACCTGCACGAACTCGGGGCGCGCTCCGACGACGGAGACGATCTTCATCTTGGGGATGCGGCTGCGCCGCCTCCCCAAGACCTGGGTGCCCGAAAACGGGGGGCGGATTTCGTACGTTGTATCGGTGCAGTCCGGCGGCCGGCACGCCGAAAGAAAGGGTAGGCTCGGGGAGGAGCCGCGGACCGATGATCGAGACGCCCGTTCGAGTACCCCTGGTGGAGCCACACGTCGGTGAGGCGGAAATCGCTGCCGTCACGGCCGTGCTGCGCTCCGGGCAACTCGCCGGTGGTCCGGAAGTCGCAGCCTTCGAGCGCGAGTTCGCCGCCTGCGCCGGGGTGGCGCATGCGGTGGCCGTCAACTCCGGCACCGCCGCCAATCATGCGGCGCTGGAAGCCTTCGGCGTCGCTGAGGGCCAGGAGGTGCTCGTCACGCCGTTCACCTTTGCCGCGTCCGCCACGCCGATTCTGATGCAGCGAGCCGTCCCGCGCTTCGTCGACATCGAACCGCGCACGTTCAACCTCGATCCGGCCCCGGCGGCGGCCGCGTGCAGCGGCCGAACGCGCGCCGCGGTCCTGGTCGACCTCTTCGGTTGTCCGTTCGAACCCACCGGCGTCGCTTTGTTGCGCGAGCGCGGCGTACGCGTTCTCGAGGACGCCTGCCAGGCGGTCGGTGCGCGCCGCGACGGGCGTCCCGCCGGTTCTCTCGGCGACGCGGGCGCGTTCTCGTTTTATGCGACCAAGAACATCATGGCGGGCGAAGGCGGCATGCTCGTGACGGACGATGCCGAAACGGCCGAGTGCGCTCGGCGTTTCCGTCACCACGGACAAGGCGCGCAGTACGAGTACCTCACGCTCGGCTACAACTACCGTATGACCGACATCACCGCGGCAATCGGCCGCGTGCAGCTCGCGCGTCTGGAGGCTTTTGGCGCCGCCCGCCGCGCCAATGCCGCTTTCTACGATGCGGCGCTCGGCGATATCGAGGGCATCGTGGTGCCGTTCGTTCCGGCCGGCGTCGAGCACGCGTATCATCAATATTCGCTCCTGATCGATCCGGCTCGCACGCCGAGCGGCGCCGATCGCGACGCCGTTCGCGCGGCACTGGCGGCGCGTGCGGTGGCAAGCGGCATCTATTACCCGAAGCCGCTGCATCTGCATCCGCTCTTCGCGGCGTACGGCTATGGCCCCGGCGACTTTCCGGTCGCCGAGCGGATCGCAAAGCAAATTCTCGCGCTCCCGATCGGCCCGCACCTCGATCGCGGACAATTGGAGTGGACCGCGCGGAGCGTGCGCGCCGCCGTAGGCGCCTCGGAGACGTAGACGTGTTGCCGCCGTTACGCCTCGGAGTCGTGGGGTTCGGCTCGATCGGCCGTCATCACGCGCGCAATATCGAAGCGCGACGCGACACGGAACTCGTCGGCATAGCCGAGACATCGCCGTTGGCAGCGGCGCAGGCGCAGGCGAGCGGCTATCGTGCGTTTTCGTCGGCCCGCGAATTGTTGGCAGCGGGGCTCGACGCCGTCGTGGTGTCCGTTCCGACGAGCGCGCATGAAGACGTGGCGAGCGATTTCATCGATGCCGGCGTCGCGTTGCTCGTCGAGAAGCCGCTCGCGCACACGATGGCCGCCGCGAAACGTCTGCTCGGGCGCTGCCGGCGCGCCGGCGTGCCGTTGATGGTCGGCTACGTCGAACGCTACAATCCGGCGATTGCAGCGACGCGGGACTTCGTCGCCGGTGGAAATCTCGGAAAGCTCATCAGCATGTCGGCGCGGCGCGTCGGGATTCTACCGCCGCGCATTCGGGACGCCAGCGTGCTGATCGATATCGGCGTCCACGACATCGACATGGTGGCCTTCATCACGGGCGCTCGGCTCAATCTGCTCTGCGCGCAAGGCGGGATGGCGGTGCTCGACGACCGGCTCGACTTTGCGACCTTGCTGCTCGATGCTGCGGGCTGCGTCGTTTCGATCGAGGCGAATTGGATTACGCCGGTTAAAATCCGCGAGCTTTCCATCACGGGGACCAACGGCTACTGCCGCGTCGATTACATCACTCAGGAGGCTTGGTTTGCGCCGGGCCAGCGTTTCGAACCGACCGGCAACTACGATGAACTCGTGCGCCAGTATAAAGAAGGCACGTTGATCTCGTTGCCCGTGGCCAAGCGCGAGCCGCTGGCATGCGAGCTGGAGGTGTTCGTCAACGGATTACGCGGATTCGAACCGCTGCCCGACCCGGGTTTGGCGCTCGCATCGCTGCGGATCGCCGAGGAGGCGACGGCGGCCATCACGCGCACGCCGCCATCGATGCACGTTGCCGCGGTGTCGATTGCCGGTTGAGGTCGCCTCTACGCCGTTCGTGCACGAGACGGCGCTCGTCGAGGACGGGGCGCAACTCGGGCCGGGCACGCGTATTTGGCATCAAGCGCAGGTTCGTCGTGGGGCGCGCATCGGTGCTCGCTGCATCGTCGGCAAAGGTGCGTTCGTCGATTTCGACGTCGTCATCGGGAATGATTCGAAGCTGCAGAACTACGCCTGCGTATACCACGGCGTCACGCTCGGTCGGGGCGTGTTTGTGGGTCCGCACGCGGTCTTTACGAATGACCGCCGGCCGCGCGCGACGGACCCGTCGTTCGCGCCGCTGCGCGACGGCGATTGGGAAGTCGGAGAAACGACCGTCGACGACGGTGCCGCGATCGGCGCCAACGCGACGATCTTGCCGGGCCTGCACATCGGAGGCTGGGCGATGATCGGTGCAGGCTCGGTCGTGACCCGCGACGTTGCGGCCTACGCGCTCGTCGTCGGTACTCCGGCGCGGCGTATCGGCTGGACCTGCGCGTGCGGCGCACGACTGCGCGATGATGCGACGATCTGCGCGCGCTGCGGGCCTCTCCCGGTCGACCACCCATTACGGGTGCGCTGACGTATCCGCGTCCGTCGCTTGGGAAGCACGGCGGGCTTTACCCGGCTTCGGTTCCGCATAGGTTGCCGGCCGCAGCCCGGTCCGTTCAGTAGCGGCGGACGTTGAGCAGGTTCGCGGTGCGGAAGGCCGCTTCGACGCGGTCTACCGAGTCGTTCGAGGCGAAATACGCGACGACCGAACGACCGCGTTCGATGGCCTCGGCATAATTGTCGAGTTCCGATTCCGGAATATCGAGATCGCCCAGCCGATCGGTCAGCGATTCGCTACGGAAGAAGCTGCCCGACTGGTGCACGTTCGTGAGCCCGGGAACCCCCGTTCCCGTACTGGACTCGCCGCTAAACATGTCGCTGCCGATCGTCGTGCGCCGAAAATCCAGCGACGAATCTTCCGAGTTGATCACCTGCAAATCATCAGCCGACAGGCCGGCATCGTGCAGTGCGGCTTTGAGCGCGGTCAGGTCGCCTTTCGGCGAGAGACCCGTGACGACGAGAGCCATAGAACCTCCGGTTTGGTCGAAAAGAAAACGCCGCGACAAATCGCGCTGTGGCGAACGCGGCTTCGCCGGGTGGGTCGCAGCCTCCTAATCAGAGGCGGTTCGTTTGACGAACCTCTTCCGATTCGCGACGTTAGGAAGCAACGCTCGAGTTCATGGGCGGCCCGCTGCCGGGGGCCCGCGGCGACGCGAAGGCCGACTCGCGCACGAAGGCGAGAATTGCCGAGCCCAATCCCACGAGCAGCACGAGCGCGATAATTGCCCACCCGACGGTCGGCAATGTCTCCGCCGCGGTGACGACCACGAGTCCGAGGCCGAGCGCCCCAAGCGGCGTCGGGGTCTTGTGCGGGAGCAGTAACTCGTGGAGCCGGCGCCCGATCAAGAGGGCGACGGCGGCGTTACCGATGCAGAGGGCCGCGATGACGATTGCGGCTTCGAGCGGAATCAGCGGAATGCCGAGTATCGAAAACGCGAGAAAGATTGCGACCGGCAGAATTGCGACGGCCGCCAGCGCCCCGACGATGCCTGAGAGGCCGGGATGTTTCTCGACGCGCTCGAGCGCGACGCGGACCCGCATCGGGAAAAGCAAAAACGCGAACAGCACAACGACATCCCAGGCAAGTTTCTTGAGGAAACTGTGGTTTTGCGCGAAGACGTCGTCGTTTGAGAGTGGCCCGATCCACGGTACGAAAGCGTCGCCGGCCGCGGTCACGACGCGGCCGTCCACTTGACATCCGTTGAGTTGGTCGAACGAGCCGAAGAACGTACGCACGTCGCCGTCGATTTCGGCGCCGTCGCTGCACGTGACTTTGCCGAAAACCACGTCGAGATTTCCGCGAACTTCGTCGCCGTCGCCGATATCGAGATTGCTGAACCACACGGTCTTCCCGCGATCGTACGTTCGTGCCGATGCAAGCGAGACCGTCATGCCCCATAGCACGAACAACGCCGCCACCATCATGCAGGCGCGACGCATCAGCATGGTTCGCTCACGGCAACAGCGATGCGACGCGAACGCCGCAACGCGTAGAGACCGATGACCGTGCCCGCAAGCAGGACGTCGCCGCCCAAGATGGCGCCCATCGTTCGCATCACGTCCGGCGTCTGCGCTCCGAAGAGATGTGCGACCGACGTGGTCAGAAGGGCCAACGTCGCGCCGAGGTGCTGTCCCGTCGCGCCGAACATGGCGAGCATAGCGCGGGCGGCTGGGCCGTCCCACCACAGAAACGCACCGATCGTCGCCCAAGCGAACACGACATACGTTCCGAGCACGGGCAGCGCGGGCGTGCGGTGCGTGCGCGGCTGCGGCAGCGAAAGGGCCTCGGCCATAACTTTGAAGGTGAAATTCGCAGCTGGTTCGAGCTGCCGCGGTCCGAGCAGCAGCGCGTCGATCACGCGCAGTTCTTCAAGTAGGGCGGCGCAGTCGGTGCAGGCGGCAACGTGCGCGGCGATGCGTGCACGTTCGCGCGGCGCGAGCTCTCCGTCGACGTACGCGTCGAGACGAGCCTTAAAATACGAACAGTGCATCGTGCATTCCCAAGGACGAGCGTTTCTTCGGTTGGCCGACGGTAGCCGTATGAAGGCCGTCTGCGGCGGCACGCTGCCGTTCGCGAAGCCGTTCTGCGAGCGCCAGTTTGCCGCGATGGATCAGCGTCTTCACGTTACCGAGCGAGAGGCCCATGGTGCGGGCGATCGCTTGGTATTCCATATCATCGTAATAGCGTAGCGAGAGGACGGTGCGCGTACGCTCCGGCAGGTCGGCAAGCGCTGCACGTACGTCGCTTTCGGCTTCGGCGCGTAACATGCCGAGGGACGGGTCGGCGTCTGCCGAGGTATCGGGTAGCGCGTTCTCGAGCGTGCGGTCCTCGCCCAACTCCTGCGTGAGCGGCCGGCGCTGTGATTTTGCGAGATACGTACGCACGACGTTGCGCGCGATATGGTAGAGCCACGTCGAAAATCTGCCGAGACTCGGATTGAACGTGCCGAGGTGCGCGTAAGCGCGCAGGAACGTCTCCTGAGATAGATCCGCGACGTCCGCCGGACCGCGCACGCTCGCACTGATGAAGTTCGTGATGCCTTTCTTGTAACGGTCAACTAAGACGGTAAAGCGCTCGCGATTGCCGCCAAGTACGAGCCGGACCAACGCCTCGTCGTCCTGCTCTACGATCGTCACCCTCCTCGCCTCTCTTCTTGCTACGGCTTTACTCCAGCCCGGCACCGAGGTTTCACCCCCGCTAGCGGTTGACCCAGCGTTTTAAACGTCTCGGGATCGCAACGCGATCGCGAGACTCGCCTGCTCGCAGCTTGTCTGCGTGCAGGCGAACAAGGCTTTCAACTCTCCTTCGCGCCGTAGCAAAGCGGAGGCGCTAAGGGTCGTAGGCGGCCGATTCAACGTTGACGTAGCCGTGGCGTCCCTGCGGGTCTGCCCCGTTGACCGTGACGGTCAACTGATGCCGGCCTTGCGGCAGGGTTCCGCTTGCGAACACGAGCGTGTGTGTGCGTTTTACGGGCGCCTTGAACCCGACGTCGGGATCGAGCACCGCGCCGTCGATTGCGACCGTTCCCGTGCCGCCACCCGGACCGTCCACACCATACAGGCGGATGCCTCGGCCGACGAACCGGATGATGACCCGCGCGCCCGGCAGCAAGCTGCGGGCGCTCATTCCGTCATACCGGCCGTCGTTCATACCGCTGACGACCTGCCACTTTCCGCGGTATCGAAAGTCGTCGGCCGACATGGCGACCGGCGTGCGGGCCGCGGGGGTGGCGGCGGCCGTTGCAGCCGTGGTGGCGGCGGCCGTTGCCGCGGTAGTGGGGACGGCCGTGGCGGCGAGGGTCGGAGCGGCGGCGGCTGCCGAGGTGGGAGCGGCCGTCGCTGCCGCCGTGGCTCGTGCCGCGGGCGCCAGCGCCGTGAACGACTGCGGCCGACGCGAAACGATGCCGTAGATGACGAGCGCAATTCCGGCAAGCAGCAACGCCCCGGCGACGGCAAGAATCGTCGGAAGTCTCGAGCGGGAACTGGTCATCAACATCGATGCGGGTGCTCCAGCGTGACGAAAACGGCGGACGCCGTACTTCCTCTCTATATCGGATATCGGATCGCTTTTCGCCCTTACATTACCCGCCGCCGCTCGAAAATGTCCGTCGCGGCGCGGCGCGAAAGCATGAAAGCGGCATGGAACTTCGCATCGATCGCGGCCGGGTGACCGACATGCGGCGGCTCGCGCGCGATATCGCTACTCCGGTCGAGGCGTTCATCGCCGCCCACGGCACCGTGTCGGTGGAACGCGCGGCGCTACGCCTATTCGGCGTGGACGGCGTCGGAGGGGACGACGTGCCGCTTCCCAACCTCGTCGTCGAACGGATGGGCGGCGAACTGTTGGCATCGGGGGTGGCGCGGCGGCTGGGAGCGCTCGTCGCGGAGACCGGCCGTACTCCCGACGACGTTGCGAGCGCCGTCGGAGACGGCAGCCTGGATATTGCGCTGGCGGACGCAGTTCCGGAAGCAGCTGCGCGGGGAGCGCTCGAAAAGTACACTTCGCGTGCGCTCGGCCGCCTCGATGCGCGCCGGGCCGAACGTGCGGCGCTCCTGGCGCGGCTGCCGCAATCGCGGCCGCCGCTGCTGTACGTGATCGTCGCAAGCGGTAACATCTACGAGGATCGCACGGCCGCAGTCGCAGCCGCCGAAGCCGGCGCACAAATCATCGCGGTCATTCGTTCGACCGGCCAATCGCTGCTCGATTTCGTGCCGTACGGAGCGACGACCGAGGGCTTCGGCGGCACATATGCGACGCAGGAGAACTTCCGCATCATGCGCGAGGCGCTCGACGCGGTTTCGGAGCGGCTCGGACGATACGTGATGCTGACCAATTATGCCAGCGGCTTGTGCATGCCGGAGATCGCGACGATGGCCGCGCTCGAGCGGCTCGACATGCTGCTCAACGATTCGATGTACGGCATTCTGTTTCGCGACATCAACATGCAGCGCACGTTCGTCGATCAGCATTTCTCGCGAATGCTCAACGCCCGCTCGGGCATTATCATCAATACGGGCGAGGATAATTATCTGACGACCGCCGACGCCGTCGAACAAGCCTCGGCGGTACTCGCATCGCAATTCATCAACGAAGCGTTCGCCCACGGCGCAGGCATGCCCGACGTACAGATCGGTCTCGGCGATGCCTACGAAATCGATCCGTCGCTCGAAGACGGATTCTTATTTGCGGTCGCTCAGGCGCAGCTCGCGCGCCAGTGTTTCCCAGGCGCCCCCCTCAAGTACATGCCGCCGACCAAACACATGACGGGCGACGTCTTTAAGGGTCACCTGATCGACGCGATGTTCAATTTGGCATCGGTCATGACCAATCAAACGATTCATCTTTGCGGCATGATGACCGAAGCGATCCACACGCCGTTCTTAGGCGACCGCGTGCTTTCGCTTGACAATGCGCGCTACGTGATGTCGACGGCGCGCCATCTCGGGGACGAGGTCACTTTCAAAGAGGACGGCATCGTCGAACGCCGCGCGAACGACGTGCTGCGCGACGCACACGCGCTGCTCGAGCGCGTCGCGGAGCGCGGCTTGATGGCATCGATCGAAGCCAAGACCTTCGCCGACGTTTCGCGCACACCCGAAGGCGGCCGCGGCTTCGACGGCGTTTTCGAGCGCGCACCGGACTACTGGAACCCCTTTGAAGAGGCGCTACGTCCGTTAACGCCATCGCTGACGTAGTCGAGTTGTGACCTGAAGCGAACACCGCGCCCGATCGTGCGAAAGAGTGACCGGAGATGAGCACCTACGTCAAACCCTACGGCGACACGCAAGACGATGGCAAGGTGCAGCTTTCGTTCACGTTGCCGCTCGAGTGGAGCGAGGCGGCGGACGAAGCGGCGCGGCAACTCGTCGCCAAGATGGGATTCTCCGACGTGGCAGTTGCCGAGGGGCGCCGCATCGCGCACGGGTTTTCGTTCTTCGTCGTGTATGCGAGCACGCCGGTTGCCGTCGACGCCGACGCCATCGTTGCGCCGTCGGCCAAGGCGCATGCCATGTCGCTCGACGAGATCGATTCATTCGTACGCGAGCGCGTCGGGCGTAAGATTCGTATCGCGGGCGCCTGCATCGGGACCGATGCGCACACGGTCGGAATCGATGCGATTCTCAACATGAAAGGCTACAAGGGTGATTACGGTCTCGAGCGTTACAAGGAGCTCGTGACGTTCAATCTCGGGAGCCAGATATCGGTTGAAGCTCTGGCCGCGTTCGCAAAGGAAAACCGCATCGACGCGCTGCTTGCCTCACAGGTCGTCACCCAGAAGGGCAGCGATATTACGAACTTCACCGCGCTCGCCGAACTCCTCGAAGCCGAGGGCATTCGCGACGACGTGATTCTCATTGCCGGTGGCCCGCGCATGACGAATCTGCTTGCGACCGAGCTCGGCTACGATGCGGGGTTTGGACGCGGCACCGTACCGAGCGATGTCGCCGCCTTCGTCGCGACCCGCATGGCCGAACGCGCGAACCGCGCATGAGCGGCTGAGGCGGACTACGGGCGATATTGAGATCCCCGGATACGTTCGTTCGGCGGGGTCGCGGCGATGAGTTCGGCTTTGGCGCGCATCGCGACCCTGGCGGCGTGCCTCGTCGCGGAGACGTTCGGCAGCGGAGATGCGCAGCCGGCCGCAATCGTGACGCCGACGATCGGAGGCGAGCCGTGGGCCGCGGCCGACGTCGCGATAATGTCCGGAGATCTGGATGCGGAACTCGCCGGCGCGTCGGCGATCCGCGGAGCGCATGTCGGCGTGCTCGTACTAGACACGCGTACCGGCGCTGTGCTGTATGCACGAAACGCCGACGATGAGTTCCAGCCCGCGAGTACGTTGAAGCTGCTGGTCGGCAGCGTTGCGCTTGAGACGCTGCGACCGACGTTTCGTTTTCAGACCGAACTCGATCTAACCGAATCGGAGCGTGCGGCGGGATCCCGACCATTCGATGCGGTGGTCCTTCATGCCGGAGGCGATCCGTTCCTGAACGATCGCGACCTGCGAGACGCGGCCCAACGTGTTGTCGCGCAAAATGTCCCGCCGCTGCGCGGGATCTTCATCGACGATTCGCATTTCGAGACGTCCCCATATCCGGCGGGATGGGTTTGGGACGACTTCGCGCAGCCGTACGCGGCGCCGATTTCCGCCATTGCGCTCGAAGAAAACGTCGTTCATCTCACCGTGTCGCCGGGTCTTGCGGCGGGGTCGCCGGCGCGAGTCGCGGCAAATCTCGGTGCCTCCGTCGGCGCACCCTTCGAAGGTTGCGTCGCCGCGCTTACAAACGTCATTGTTGTCGGGTCCCATGCTTTGACCGGGGCACGCGATAGCGAATCGACGATCGACGTTGCCGTCGCACCCGGCGGTTGTCTCGAAGTGATCGGCAGTATCCCCGCCGGCGCGCAAGCCGAGGCCGTCGACGCCGCGGTCTACGACCCGATCGTCTATGCGCAGCGGGCGCTCGTCGACGCATTTAGAGCCAACGGTATCGAGGTGCAGCTGCCTTCCATAATCGGCCTCTCGAGCGTCGGCATGAGACGTACGGCGTTCGAAGGGATTGCGCAGAAGACGCTCTGGACGCACGAGTCCGCACCGCTCGCCGTTTTTCTCGGCCCCCGGTTTTGGATTCCGAGCGACAACTTCGTCGGCGAAATGCTGTTGCGTCAGGTCGGTTTTGCGGCGGCCGGAAAGCCCGGCACGACGGATAAAGGCCTCGCGGACGAACGTTCCTGGCTCCGGTCGATCGGCGTCGATCCGGCGACGACGACGCTAGCAGACGGGAGCGGCCTCTCGCAGTACGACCGCATAACACCGCGCGATCTCGTCGCAATCCTCCAACACGACTGGAGCGGCGCAAACAGAGGACTCGTACTCGACTCTCTCCCGGTCGGTGGCGCGCGCGGCACGATCGAAGGCATCGTAGGGATGCCGGCCGCGGGCCGCGTGTTCGCGAAGACGGGTAGCATGTCGCACGTGCGCGGGCTCGCCGGCTATCTCGCGACACAGCGGCACGGTGCGGTGACGTTCGCGTTCAACGTCGACGACTGGAACGGCGACTACGCTTCCTTGGCAGCATTACGAGCCCGCGTTCTGTCACGCATCGTGAACGACTAACCCGATGGAGCGCGACTAGGATCCTGACGCGTTCATAACGCTCACCTTGCCGCCGGCCATGACGACGATATGAACGCAGCGAGGATGTCGGCGTCGCGGGCGTCAGCAGCGAATCTTTCATGATGGACCATTCGATTCGTTCCAGGTCCTGGATGACGTCGTCCATTCGCGTCTGCCCTCCACGCGAAACATTGACCGCGCCAATAGCGGAACGCACGAACAGATCAACCTTATCCGTTACAAATTGTTGGAAACGCCAAGGGATGCTCGACGCGCATCTCCTTGTCGACGTAATCAATAGCGCGTCGGATGCGCGGGAGCGCGATGTTATAGTGCCGTCGCATCGTGAAGAGTACAAACGCTTCTACGGGGTTCACGAACGAAAGATAGCCGGGGCTGGGCAGTCGAGAACTCGCTTGAAATCTCCTTTGACTTTCGCCAAGCGCCCATCGTGGAGCGCGGCATGCCGATATGCTGGGCCGCGCTTGAAATCTCATACCGAGGCTCAAAAATCGCGGCTTTGTCGTCGTTCGCGAGTCGTCACTCCTTCGTTGCGTCCGAGTTTTCCGTCAGTGCGGCAAGCCTCCGGGTGGCGGCCGCAAGCCACCTGTAGCGCCGGTGTCGGCATCGTTTCCCACATTATATCCGGATGAAGGTCACGATTCGAGAGGTACACCCCGTGCGGAATCGCGCTGCACTCGCCACCATCGCCGCGTACTTCATCCTTGCGTACGCCTTTACGTGGGCGTGTCATCTGGCGATACCGGCGTTCCATCTTCGCTTCGCGCTTGGGACGCCGTCGGCATCGCTTGCGTTATATCTGCTCGGACTCGGTGGACCGCTCTTCGCTGCTCTGATACTGAGCGCCCGAGAAGGGCGCTCGGGCCTGCTCAGATTGTTCGTACAAGCGACTCGCTGGCGGTTTTCTCCGGTCCTCTACGTCGTTGCGTTCGGAACGGTCGGCGCTCTTTACGCCGTAACCGACGAGGTATTCGTCCGTCGCGGAGGGCGCATAGCCGGACCGTGGATCGACGCCTCAGGCGTGATCCCGTTGCTGGCCGCGCAAATCTGGGTGGTCGTCGGCGAAGAGTTCGGTTGGCGCGGCTTCGCGCTTCCGCGCCTCCAGCCGTTGCTCGGCCGACTCCCTGCGGCGATCGTAATCGGCGTGCTGTGGGCCGCGTGGCATCTTCCGATGTTTTTCGTCCCGGGCGCTCCTCAACATGGCCAATCGTTCTGGGAATTCTGTTACGTCATAATTGCATGGTCCATCATCATGGCCGCGCTGTACAATATTGCAGGCGCCAGTCTGATTCCGACGATGCTCTTCCACGCGGCTTCGAACGGCTGGGGCTTTGTGTTCAATATCCCTTCTGCAACGCGTCCGATCGAACTCGCGCTCTACGCTCCCGTCGTTGCCGTCGCCCTTGTCGTGGTGCATGGGCGGCTGGGTCGCTTCAACCGTTTACCAGAACAGGGTCCCGTGCTAGAATAAGGTGATGGAACAGCATGCGGCGGACCCGTTTTTCGAGCAGCTCAAAGCTGACGTCCAGGAGGGTATCGACGCGGCCGATCGTGGAGAACTCGTAGACGCCGAAGTTGTGTGGCAAGAAATGCGTGAGCGCATTGACGAGATCGAGAAGAACGGCTGCCGCTGACCGTTGCCCCGAGTTCGCTTTTCGCAACCGGCTCGCAATGACTTGCGTATGATTACGACGTACGTTGCTCAAGACAGCCCGGAGCGGGCGCGAGCGCTTCGGGTCCTAATCATGGAACGCTGCGCGCTTCTGCAAGGCTCGCCGGCGCTGGGTCGCCCAAGGTCCGAATTTGGTATCGATGTAAGGTCGCTCCCGCTCCGCCCGCTCGTCATCCTCTATCGCGTCGGCCGCGAGCGACAAGAAGTCGAAGTGCTTCGAATCATCGACGGACGTCGAGATATTCGTACGATTTTTACCGAGGGTCTATAGGCCGGCTCCCAACGACAGATGTGAGGATGCAACGGACAGTTTGAAACGAAAGACGGCATTGGTTACGGGCATCACGGGACAGGACGGCTCTTATCTCGCCGAGTTGTTATTGGAGCAGGGCTATCGCGTCGTCGGCATGACGCGGCGCACGAGCACCGAGGTGCATGAACGCATCGAGCATCTCGTCGAGCGGGTCGAGATCGTTTCGGGCGATCTGCTCGACCAGGGGTCGATGGCGATCTTGATTGCCGACATACGGCCGGATGAAGTGTATAATCTTGCGGCGCAGTCGTTCGTGCCCACGTCGTGGAACCAGCCGGTGCTCACCGGCGAGTTCACGGCTCTCGGTGTCACGCGTTTGCTCGAAGCGATACGTTCCGTCGATCCCAAGATTCGGTTCTATCAGGCATCCAGCTCCGAAATGTTCGGCAAGGTCCAAGAGACGCCGCAGAGCGAGCGCACGTCGTTCTACCCGCGCAGTCCGTACGGCGTCGCCAAGGTGTACGGGCACTGGATCACCGTCAACTATCGCGAGTCGTACGGCATGTTTGCGGTGAGCGGAATCCTGTTTAACCACGAGTCAAGTCGTCGAGGGAAGGAGTTCGTCACTCGCAAGATCAGCGACGGAGCCGCGCGTATCAAACTCGGTCTGAAGGAGAAGCTGCATCTCGGCAACCTCGATGCGCGGCGCGATTGGGGGTTTGCGGGTGACTACGTGCGCGCGATGTGGTTGATGTTACAGCAAGAACAGCCTGACGATTACGTCGTTGCAACCGGGCGGACCCATAGCGTGCGAGAGTTTTGCCGACTGGCGTTTGCGGCTGTCGATCTCGATTATGAACAGTTCGTCGTCGAGGACCCGCGCTTCATGCGGCCGGCCGAAGTCGATCTACTGATCGGCGATCCGTCGAAAGCAAAGCGCGTGCTCGGTTGGGAGCCGGAAGTGACGTTCGAGGTGCTGGTCGAGCAGATGGTTGCCGCCGATCTCGCGCGGCTGCGGCCTCTCGCGCGCGTCTGAACGGGAGGATACCCGGTGCGCGCGCTCGTCACGGGCGGAAACGGTTTCGTCGGGCGGCATCTTACACGGGAGCTGCGGGCCCGCGGTTATGAAACGTTCGCTGCGGGCCATTCGCGCGACGGCGCCGACGTCGATGCACCGTTCGATCTCGCCGACGCTGGCAATGTGCGCGGCGTGGTCGAGTCGGCGCGCGCCGATGTCATCTTTCATCTGGCTGCACAAGCCTTCGTGCCTACCGCAACCGCGCAGCCACTCGATACCTACGATACGAACATCATGGGAACGGGGCGGCTTGTCGATGCGCTGCTAAGCCTGCCCGATGCACGGCGGCCCAAACTATTCTTCGTCAGCTCCGCTGAAGTGTACGGCTCGCACGAGCAAAGCGAAATGCCGTTGACCGAGCAGTCCGCGTTGCGACCGGGGACACCGTACGCGGCAAGCAAGGTGGCGGGCGAAGCGATCGTGCTTGCGTCGGGCCGCACGTACGGCCTGCGCGTCATCGTGACGCGCGCCTTCAATCACATCGGCCCCGGGCAGAGCGATCGGTTCGTCGTCGCGCGCTTCGCGAAGCGGCTTGCGGAGATAGCGGCTGGAGGCGACCCCAAGTTTCCGGTCGGAAACCTCGAGTCCCAGCGCGACTTCCTCGACGTCCGCGACGTGGTCCGCGCCTACGTCGATCTCGCCGAACGAGCCCAAGATGGTGAGGTCTACAACGTCTGCAGCGGCAAGCCGACGAAGATCGCCGACGTTCTACGCACGCTCGTAACGGTCGCACGTGTCGGCCTTGAAATCCGCGAGGATGCGGCCTTGATGAGGCCCTCGGACACACCGCTGCTCTACGGCGACAATGCCAAGCTCGTCGCGGCGATCGGCTGGAAGCCGGCGTACACGCTGGCGCAGTCGCTGCGCGACGTTTATGCGGCCGCGCGCGAGAAAGCTGCACATTCGTGAACGTCGCCTACGTCGAGATGATCGGCGGTGCAAGCGGCAACATGCTGCTCGGCGCGTTCATCGACGCGGGCGCCGATGCCGCGCGCATCGAGGCGGCGCTGCGCACGATCCCCGTCACGGGTTGGAGGCTCGAACGCAAACGGGTCGTCAAGTGCGGCATCGCGGCCGAACATGCCGAATTCCATATTCCGGGGGAGGATCACGATTCACACGCTCCATCGCACGAACATCGCGCCGGCACCATTAGGCGTCTCGATGAGGTGCTCGACATCATGGAGCGGAGCGGACTCGGCGTGGAGCAAAAGAGGCGCGCGCGCGATGTGTATGTGCGTCTAGCCGAAGCCGAAGCGAAGGTGCACGGCACGACGGTCGACCGCATGCATTTCCACGAAGTCGGCGCGACCGACGCTATCCTCGACGTCGCAAGCAGCTGCGTCGCGCTCGACCTCCTCGACATCGACGAGCTGGCATGTTCGGCGTTTCCGTTGGGACGCGGCACGATTGCGATGGCGCACGGCCGCTATCCGAACCCGCCGCCCGCGACGGCTGAACTCTTGCGCGGCGTACCGACGTTCGATGGCGGCGTCGACGGCGAGATGGTAACGACGACGGCGGCCGCAATCCTGACGACGCTGGTTTCCGACGCCGGCGTGCGCCCCGCAATGCGCGCTGAGCGAATCGGTTATGGGGCCGGGCGCTCCGACTTCCCGATCCCGAACGTCACGCGCATTGCCGTCGGACGAGTTACGGCCGACGGCGGGCACGGCACGCTCGCCGACGCGAGCATCATGAACGGGGCGTTCAGCGCCGCCAACGTAACGAACGGTGTCTTGGCCCCGACCGGAGTGACGAATGATGAGGTGTGCGTGCTGGAAGCGAACATCGACGACATGTCGCCCCAGCGTTTCGAACTCGCGCTAGAGCGGACGCTCGCCGCGGGAGCGTTTGATGTCTGGCTCGCTCCCATAACGATGAAGAAATCGCGGCCGGCTATCATGCTCGGCGCCGTCGCGCCGCTCGACGCCGAGGCGCGCGTTGCTCGTGCAATGCTGGCTGAAACGACCACGCTCGGGGTAAGAACGAGGCGAGAACGCCGGTACGTGCTCGCACGTGCCATCACGTCGGTCAATACGCCCTTCGGAGAAGTCCGTATAAAGGAGGCGAGCATCGACGGAGAGAGCCGGCGCACGCTTGAATACGACGACGTGGCACGGATCGCGCGCGAACGGAACCTTTCGTTCGCCGCGGTTGCGCAGAAGCTCGAAGGCCTGTTGGGCGGAACATGAAGGACGACCAAAACCCGACCTGGCGCGACGCCGTCTTCAAGCGACGCGGCACCTTGCTCGCGCTACCGGCGGTGGCGCTGGTCGTTTTCGGCCGCCCATCGGCGCGTTCGGTCGCCTTCGGCGTCCCGATCGCGCTCCTGGGGGAGGGAATCCGTTGTTGGGCGGTCGGTTATTCCGGCATTACGACGCGCGCGGATCACGTCACGGCGCCGCAACTTGTTACGGCCGGCCCCTATGCCTTCATCCGTAATCCGCTGTACGCCGGTAACTTCGTCACTGCGTTAGGTTTTACGGTCGCCTTCACGGGTGCGCTGCCGCCCACGCGTCGTGCGATGCTGGCCGCTGGCGGCTTAGGCATGATGCTCGGCGTCTACGCTTCCATCGTCCCGCTGGAAGAAGCATATCTACGGAAAACATTCGGCTCAGAGTTCGACCGCTACGCCGCTCGCGTGGCGCGGATCGTTCCGCGCACATCGCCGTTTACATCACGATCAGGAGCATACGACGTCAGCGCAATTGCCCACGCCGAGACTCGAACGTTCTTGACCTTTAGCGCCATGCTCGCCGCGCTGATGTTAAAGGCCGCTCGGAGCCGGAATGATTGATGGAGTGTTGCCCTAGTTCTTCGGTCTCGGCGAAGCTGGTGTGGGCGCCACTTTGGTGGGCGCCGCATCTTCGGCAAGCTTCTCCGCGACGTCCACGCGAAGCGCATTGACTAGATCACCATACTTCAACTTCTCACCGGTCCCAAGCGCGTTGCGTTGCACCTGGTACGTCGTATGGGGCGTTCCACGGACCTCGTCGGCATTTGCGGCGTTTTGAACCTGTTGAGATTCCGACGCTCCGGTCCGGCCCTCCCCACCCTCAACTTTCACCGACACCATTGTACGGTCCGGCGTGGATCCCCCAAGTTGCGCGGCGATGTCGTCCGCGGTGTGATACAGCTTTGAAGCCGTCGCTCCATTCGTTTTGGTTGCCGCAAGGTAGAGCGCGGCGCCCGCCGATATTCCGAGATATCGCTCGCGATCCTGATCCGGACGCACATTGGGAAGTTGATAGCATTTGATGAAGTTGCGAGCCCCCGCAACTGCGTCGGCGGCGTTGATGTCATCCGTATCTTTGGCCGCGCGGTCCGCGAAGGCACGCGCTTCGGGACAGCGGTCGTCGATATAGCGCCGGTCGGATAGGCTGAAGACGTCGTGCGGTGAAAAAGCCGCCGCGACGACCGGAAGCTGGCCCACGACGGCTGAGAGGGCCACGCCGAAGGGCATGCCGCGCACAAAAAGATGCTTCCTCATCCGGGTCAGTTTCTGGCTTCACGCGAACGTTCCCGGCTCAGTGGCAGGCCAACAGCAAGAATGACGCGGAGCGGCACAAGCTCCGGCTCGCGCAGCACGCCGCTGCGCTGCGCGCTTGCATTCACTATCGGCCTAGCATGCCTGGAATTCGGCGGGGCGTCGCGGCACGCAGCCCGGCGCTGATGACCGACGCCGCGCACGTCTGCATGGACGCCGTCGCGCTCGGCGTCGCCGTAGCGGCGGCGGTTCAAGTCAGCCGGGCCCGACCGCCAAAGCGACGGCTTCGCTCGCTTCGAAATCGTCGCTGCATTAGTTAACGTATGGTCTTATTCGGGATCACCGCCAACGCTCTTGCTGTTCGTCGCCGCTACCATCTGTCGGTGTTGCCCGATCGTCGGTGAGGCCGTCGGCGTGCTCCTCGAAAGCGCCCCGCCCACGCGTCAATTCCCGTCGTGCGGGAACGAATGGCCGCCTTTACCCGGAGTAGAGGGCGTCCATGACTTCACGTGTGGACGTGTCAAACGTGCGCTGCGGGCGAAGAAATTGTCTGTACTCGGCGTTCGGGCTTGATAATAAGGTCCGTGCGGTCCCGCATTAAGAGGGTTTAAGGCGTCCATCTCAATAAGGCTACATGGATTCCGCAGTTGGCTGGACTTTCTGAGAGAAGCGCACGTGCGGCGTCCAATTCACTACTACGCTTTTTCGAGGTATCGATGATGCACTCTCGATCCTTACTTTCGGTGCTCCTACGAGGCCGAAGCCTTCTGGCGTTTGCTTTGACGCTAGCTTTCCTCGCCGTTTCAGTGCTACCGTCGTTCGCCGCAGGTGGGCAAAAGGGAAACATTAACGGACAAATCGTCGACAACACGAGCGGCGCGCCCGTTGCGAACGCTCGGATTTCGGTCTCGGCCCCGGCCGGGCGCTATGAAGCGACCACGGATTCGCAGGGCCGGTTTTCACTACTCGGAGTCGACGCCGACACTTATACGATCTCGGTCGAGGCGCAAGGCTATACGCCGTTCTCCCAGAGTGGCGTGACCGTCATCGGCGACCAAAACTTGACGGTCGGCTCGCTCAGAATCTCCAAACAGTTGCGAACGATCGCGCGGACGACGACACGGTCCATCGCGTCTGCATTCCAACCCAACCAAACCGTAGACTCGGTGACGGTCAATTCGGGGCGCATCACCCAGACGACGGGTAAAGCGGCGTCGACAAACGAGAACGCATTGCTCCTGTCGGTGCCGGGTGCGACGCTTGATGCGGGCGGCAACATCACGATTCGTGGAAGCCTCGAGAACGAGGTCGGCTACCAGCTCGACGGCATCCCCTTTACGGAGCCGTTTTTCTCGACGAACGGCAGTAGCAACCGCTTCAGCGGCTTGTCGTCGGTTCAGGTCGTGGAAGGTGCGGGCGATGCGACGCAGGGTAACGTCGGCGGCGGCGTCGTCAACCTCATTCCAAAGCGCGGCACGTATCCACCGTTCGGCATGCTCGACGCCGAGGTCGGGACGCCGGGGCAGTACAATCAGGGAGCCATCGAGTACGGGCTAGCGTCGCAGAGCGGCAACGTCTCGAACTATCTTTCGTACCTGCAAACCAATCGTCGCCTTTTGTACGGGCTCGCCACGACAGGTGCGGCTCCCTACGGCAGCGGGAACTTCTACAACAACACCCGGGACGTCAACACGGACCTTATCGATAACTTCGTTCTGAAGTTTGGCAAGTCGCTCAATCAGTCGTTCCAAGTTCTTTACGAAAACCGTCGCTTAGCGGCTTACGGGCCGTATGGCGGCGTGTCGTACACTGGCGCAAGTCCGACGGCATTCTTCCAGACCGATCCGTATCAATACGGCCCACTCGGCCTCACGGCCCCGCTCAACAATAATGCCGGCCTCCTCGCGTCGATTTTTCCGACGCTGCAGGGCCAAGCCTCCGTGAACCAGCCCCCGCCGTCCGAGCAAGCCCAGATCGATGATGAGACGCAGGCGCTGAAGTTTGAGTACGACAATCAGCTCAATTCATCGAACTTCATTGACCTAAAATTGTACAACTTCGATTTTGCCAAGGCAAACACGGACACGATCGGGCAGGGCGGCCAGGATCCGGCCACTGCGGTCATCGGCGGCCGCCGTTCCGGCCTCATCGGTGACTTCATCCACCAGTTCACGCCGAACTACACGTTTACGTTCCGCGTCGAGGGCGAGAATCAACATCCGATGTGGGATGGGTTCAATCCCTATAACCTCGCCCAGCTCCTGACAGGAAATCCAGGGGTCCTCGCGGCCGACGGCGTGACGGTGCTGCCGGATACTCCGGGCAGCGGTGCCGCGCCCTCGCTTGCCGATTTCGTCAACCCGGTTGGGGGCGTTTGCCCCGTCGCGAACGGATGTTATCTGTCGCAGTTCTTTCGGGCGGGCAATATCCCGAAGGTGCCAATTTCCGGCATCAACTACAATCAAGCGCTGTTCCAAACGTTCGCGTTTGCGATCCGCAATCAGATCAACATTCGTGACCGCCTCCGCTTGGATCTCGGCGCGCGTTACGACGAGGCCAACTACAAGTTCGGACCCAACCCGTTCAACACGAATCCGCAAGATCTCAACAATCCCTCGGATGTCCCTTCCTCAGCGCTTGCCAACAAGTACATAAACCCTCGTACCGTCGATCCTCGCGCGGCCGTCTCATACCAGATGGGCCGCAACGACTCGCTGCGCTTTGGTTACGGACGCTCAACCACGTTTCTCAACGCGCAGACAGCCGGCACGCCGGCCAGCCTCTATAATGCCGAGGCGTTACAGCACATCCCCGCGCTTGATACCGCGGCGGCTCCCGCGTGCGGCAGCGGCACCAATCCCGCCGCCGCGCGGTTCAAGTGCGCGAACTATGCGCAGCAACTGTACTGGTTGTACGACCAAAACTTCGATGCTCCCGACCTCGGCGGCGCGACCGCCCAGGTAGCAAGCAACTACGATATCACCTATCAGCACCAATTCCGCAACGGCTTCGGAATGCGTGTCACCCCGTTCTACAAGCTGAGTTCGGGCCTACCGTCCTTCGCGCTTCTAAGCGAGACGACCGATGCGATCACCGGCGCTATTCTCACCGAGGTCTTCACGTCGAACAATAGCGGCCTGAATCGAACGACGGGAGTCGAGTTCGGCCTGACAACTCCGGAGCGGCCTGTCGGTTTCGACGGATTCTTCTCCGCGACGTATCAGAACGTTCTCACGAGCGCCCCACCGCTTATCAACGGGGAAGCGAACCTGCCTATTATCGGTTCGGGTTCGCTCGCACTCGGTGATGTCTACCGCGCGGGCTATGTCTCCCCGTTCGTCGCTCGGCTGGGCGTCGAGTACAAGACCAAGTTCGGACTACGGCTCAATCCCATCCTACAGTACGACCGCGGCTTTCCGTTTAACGTCGGCGACTTGATAGCGTCGCGTTCGGCAATCTTCGGAGCGTTCCAAAATATTCCGCAGGTCAACGTCGGCCCGGGGCGGACCCTCATTCCTGGCTTCAACGGAGCCACCGGAGGCTCGCTCTCTACGAATTACGTCGATCCGGCCATGCCGGGCAGCGTCTTCAAGCCAAACATTGCCGCGACACGCGGCACCCCGGAGAGCGCCTCCGCAGGGGGCATCCTTTACCACCCTGACCTCGAGGCTGACATGACGGTCGAGTACAAGGCTGGCCGTAACACGTTTGGGGTGCAAGCCACGAATCTGTTCGGCAATGTTTACAACGGCGTGGTACCCGGCGTTAATCCGTACTACCAGCCGGTAGCGACGGGTGTTGCTGGACCGCAGACGAGTCAGGTGAAGCAGGCCGTTCCCGACTTTCAGGGCGGAATCTACAATAACCGAGGGTTCGCTAACGTTCCGGCGGATGCAAACGCGTACACGAACGCCGCGTACCTGCTTTCGCCCTCGAATCCGACGCGGTTCAACTTCTACTACCAGCTCGCACTGTGAGCGGCGGGCGCACGATAGGGAGCAGAATGCTACAACGACGTATCGGTACGGTGGGCGGTTTGCTCGCGGCCGTCGCACTCTCCAGCTGCAGCGGAAATGGTCTGAATCCGCAAAAAGTGACGACCGTCAATCCGTTACAGGGTAAACTCCAGCTCGCCGTTGGCACGGCGAATGTCTTCGGCGATCTCGGCGCGGGTACCGGAGCGGTGACGGGACTTAACGTCGTGGCGACGTTCCGTCAACCGTCCGGCGCCCAAACGCCGGGCGATACCGATGCACTGGTCAACACGCCGACATTGTCAGGACCGTTCACGCTGCCGGCGACCGCGGGTAAGCCAAACCCCTATGGTTCAACTATAGGCGGCGGGCCGGCGCCCGGGGAGATCGGCGGCGCAAAGATCACGGCTACGCCACAGCAAAACCCGGGCTCGAGCACGATCCCTTCCTCTACGTTCGGCGTGAACGGCGGCGTCACGGGACTCGGTATCGAACCGTTCAACTACACAACGACCGGAACGGCGGGCACGGTCGGAACGCCCAGCACGTTCAAGCCTTATATCGTCCCAGCATACGACAACGGGGATGCGAACGCGTTTCGGCCCTGGGGCGGGCCGCCCGCATTCGACCCGAACAAGGACGGCAAAGGCGAGCGCGACGGCACGGCGCTTTCAACGACGATTCTCGGTGTCTCCGAAGGGCTTGACGTCTTTGCCGGCGTCGCACCAGCGGTTGGTTCGTACACATTGAGCGACAACGTGCCCACATCCCAAAACGGAACCAGCGGTAACGTGTCGGCGACCGCGAGCCTCGGTACGACGGCGCTGCTTGCGGCGGCCACGCCGCCGGTGGCAACGCCCGATGGTACCGGTGGCGCCACGTTCGCCGTGACGTTGCCTCCCGGCGTGACGGAAGGGTACGTCGAAGTCACGGACTTCGGGTTACCTGAAAATACAGATGGAACGCAAAACGCGAGCTGCAACAGTTCGGGCGATGGCGCTCCGAACAGTACCGGAGGCGTCAACTCGCCGCCCGTATATTACACCCTCTTCGTGACCGCTTCCGGTACGGCCACATTGCCACCGACTGACGGACCAGGTACGCCGGGTACGACAACGCCGTCAATTTGCACGCCAACGCAGAACACCACGGCAAGTGGCTCAACGACTCCAAGCGTAGGAGACCAGTTCACAACCCAACTAATCGGGTTTGACTATCCGGCATACGAGGCATCGTATCCGAACAGCAACGGTAATCCCGCGCCTACGCTCTTAGGAGCAGCGGGGCAGGCCGACATAACGATCTCGTCCGGCGCCTTTTTCACGCAACCGGTAGGAACGGCGGCCATTCGTGTAAGGCCGTTCGCCTTTCTCAAGAGGTCCTCAGTAGACTCTCTGCGCCTTCGGCATTAAGGGCTGGCAAATCGCGCTAGACAAAAGGGGGAAGGGCAATGTTCTTCCCCCTTGTCTAGCGCCCGGCATGGCTGTTGCGCGCAGACGAAATCTCTGCGGGCCTAGTCGGCAATCGCAAGCCAAAGCTCGAGGGAAGACACCAGAGATGGCGCTGGAAAGCGTCAGCGCTGCTTTTCAAACGTAACAGCATAGGGGACGTTGTTGGTCCTGAGAGCCCTTGGTATGGGATTTGTGTTTACGGCACTCAACGTAGCCCAGATTCATTCACACCGTGTGACGGCGGTCGAGCCGCCGCGATGTGACGGCTCGCCCGCTATCGTTGGCGAAAACGTTCCCGCGAATACGATCGATGAAGCTCATTCGGTCGTGCAGGTCGCATCAGTTCATAAAGACGGTCAGCTTCTCGGCTAGCTTTATCAAGACAAAGACCGGTCCAGCTACATTGCGACGTTCGGCCGCACATCGGCTTCGCCCGACACGGTGTTAGGAATGTTAATATCCTTCGGCGCGCACCCGCCGATGAACGCGGACTTAAAGAGCTGGACAACGGTTCCGCTAACCGGGGAATTTGCTCTTGCTCCTCTTTCAAAAGGCTCTTACGTTATAACTGTCTGCAACTAAGGCGAGCGCTTTCCGCGACAACAGCCGGAATGTGAAGAGCTTGCAGACCTAATCAAGAAACCGCGCATGAAGACAATCACAATCCTGGCCGTCGCCGTCGCGAGATTGAACACTGCCTCCGCGTTCACGCCCGCATTCCGATGCACTCCGTGAATTGATCACGGTGCGCGCTCGGTGTTGCTTAGACTTCTATGCCGCCGACAATGATGGGTTACTTTGTGCACGGAGTAAAGCCGGCCTCGGCTTGATCCGCGGCGCGGCTTTCGTCGCCGAGTTCCGGCGCGCGGCGCACCGCGAGTTCCGCAGCCGCTGAGCGTGCCATTTCAGTGAGCGTCGGCGGGACGCGGTCGCGCGGGTCGGCGCTGTGCTCCCATGGGCCGAGCGGCGTGTAGCTCGCCGCGATGTAGTCTTCGTCGCGCTGCTGCTGTGATACGGCGGGATGCAGGTTGACGTACATCATAAAGCGGCTTATCGCTTCGGCAAGCACCATCTGGCGGTGCAACGCACCGCCAAGCGCATTCGCATATGCGACAAGCGCATCTTTCTGTTGGGCCGTCGGTGCCGATTCGGCGACGTCGCGCAGGGCCTTGGTTTCATCGACCGCGGCGCGCGCTCGCGAGCGCAGCGTCGTGAAGCGTTTTGAGAGTTCGGCGATCCCGTGTTGCCGCGCGAGTTCCGTAGCGTCGAGGTCCGTCGTGTTGAGCCATTGCAGATCATCGTCGATATCGGCGTCACCGTGCAACGTGGACGCCGTCGCTAGGCCACCGTGATCGTAGACTTGCTGGCAGAAAGCGGTCCTGGCATGAACGCGGCCGATCAAACGCAACGGGGCGCTTGGCGGTGCGGGACTGGCGACGGCCGCGTGTTCCGGGGGTCCTCCTGACGGGCTGGCGGTTGCCGCCCCGCAGCCGACTCCGAGCGCCACCAATGCGCTCGCCATTTGCGTCAGTGTCCGGAACCGGGCCATGCAACTAGCCTCCGTGAAGGCGCTTCGGGTAGCCCTCCTCATTCGCGTTGTCTCGCCCTACGTTCCCCTAAGACCTACGTTCCTTTCTCAGCGCCGATGTCAGCGTTGCAGCGTGTTGCTTAGGCTTACGGTGGAACAAATGCTGCGCTAAAGTCCGGAAAATCCGTAGGCGCATTTGCCCCAGGTCAACGTCGTCGCACAAACGGGTCGACCGGCGCGATACGCCCGCTTTAAGCCGGCGCTCGCATTTCGCACGCTCGAGCGCGACGGCGCTTAGAGAGCGCTCGGATTCTGGAAGCAACTCGACGATGATATCGGGAACGAGCGGCGCGATTTCCTGCGCTCGTCGGCGCTCATTACGACAACGCGGCTCTGCTGGGCGAGGCCGACGATCCGGCGCGGGGGCGTCGCCGTCCGGAAGACGCATTCGGTAGCCTCCGTTTTTGCTTGCATGTGTTGCTCTTTCTGCGCGGCGCGCCACCCGAGGTGCGAGCCGGTGCCATGCGGCCACTGCTGGCCCGGAGGCGCCGCGAGGCGGCCGAGGGCGCCCGTCCATCCCCCCAGAAGCATTCGCTCCCGCACCGGCTTTTCGCTTCGAAGGGAAACGCGTGAACTCCAAAACCGTCGTCCTATCCACCGCTCGCACACCGTTCGGGAAACTCGGAGGCGCCCTCGTCTCGCTCTCGGCGACGACCCTCGGCGGGGAAGCAATCCGTGCCGCCGTCGAGCGTGCTACCGTCGATCCTTCAGAGATCGAGCACGTTATCATGGGCAACGTGATCCAGGGCGGCAACGGTCAGGCGCCGGCGCGACAAGCGATGTTCAAAGCAGGCCTCGCCAAGACGACGACCTTCGAAACGATGAACAAAGTCTGCGCGTCGGGACTCGTCGCGATTGCTCAGGCGGCGCGGCTCATCAACGATGACTCAAAGCAGGTCGCGGTCGCCGGCGGCATGGAGTCGATGTCGAACGCGCCGTACGCGCTGCCCAACGCGCGCTTCGGCTATCGCTTCGGCGACGGCGTGCTCGTCGATCTCATGAACTACGATGCGCTGCTCGATCCGTTTTCCGGCTGGACGATGGCGCAGGCGCAGACGCGCGTGAACGCCGACCTTGGCATCACGCGCGAAGTGCAAGACGAATTCGCGTATCTTTCGCACGAACGCGCGGCGAAAGCCACGGCCGACGGCCGTCTCGGCGCGGAGATCGTCGCGCTGAAGATCGCGACGAAAGCGAAAGGAAAGCTGGTCGTCGATGCGTTGCCGGCTGCCGCGCGCGCGCGCGTCCCGGTCCACGCCGGGGCGAACGGCGCGGCGAACAAGCTCTTCCACGCGCCGCCCGAAAACATGCAGGCGCAAGTCGCGCGTTACAATTCGTACGTGACGGGCGACGTGCCGCACACGGTCGTCGACAAGGACGAACCGATTCGCTCCGATGCGTCGCTTGCCGCGATGGCGAAACTGCCGCCGCTCGACAAAGACGGAACGGTAACCGCCGGCAACGCGCCGGGTGTCAACGACGGCGCCGCTGCAGTCGTTCTTGCGAACGAAGACTATGCGCGCAGCCACGGGTACGAAGCGCTCGCGACGATCGTCGACCACGCCGACGCTTCATGGGATCCCGCCTATCTCGCGCTGACGCCCGCGATGGCCGCGCAACAGTTACTCGACCGCCACAACCTCGAGTCGTCCGACATCCACATCTGGGAAGTCAACGAAGCCTTCGCCGCCGTCGCATGGAGTACGGCGAACCTCCTGGGCATCGACCCGCGCGCAATCAACCTGCAAGGCGGCGCGGTCGCGCTCGGCCATCCCGTCGGCGCCTCGGGCGCGCGCATCGTCGGCTCAGTCGTCCACCAGTTGCGCCGTCGCGGCGGCGGCTACGGCATCGCCGCAATCTGCAGCGGCGGCGGCCAAGGCGACGCGATGCTCATCCGGGTCGACTGACGGCGCGCGTGAACTTGAGCTGATGCGCGATTGGTCGTCGGCTCCGTATCCGCCCTGGTGGGTCGAGCGGGCTGCTCGGCGCCGCGCCGAACTCGATGCGGCCGTCGCGCGGATTCGCACCGTCGTCGATGAGACGCCGACGATCGTCGGCGCACTGGTCTTCGGCTCTTATGCCACCGATCGGGTCGCCCCGACGAGCGATCTCGATGTGATGATCGTGACCACTGAGCCTGCCGGAGACGACTGGACCAAGCGTTGGGCGTGCATTCAAGAGCGTCTTGCCCTCGCCGTTGCCTGCGACCTCGTCGTGTACGAGCCGGCCGAGTTCGAAAAGGTGAAGCAAGAGCGCAACTTCGTCGCGCAGGCATGGCGCGAGGGCATTTGGATCGGTGCAGCAACACCCGCTTGAACTCGCCCACGCATGGCTCACGCAAGCGCAGAGCGACCTCGACGACGCAGGCTATCTCGCGGAACGAGACTCCCACGCTGCCGCCTGTTTTGCATCCCAGCAGGCCGCGGAAAAGGCGCTTCAGGGCCTGCTAATCTGGCACGAAGGCGATAAACCCTACACGCACGTGATCGTGGAGTTGCTTGCGGCCTTGCATCGCCATGATGCGCCGCTGGCCCAAAACTTACGCGAGATAACGGCCCTTGACGCATTCTACGTCGCGACGCGCTACCCCGATGCAATCGCCGGTGCGGTCCCCGCGGCGAGCTATCATTGCGCCGAATCGACGGTCGCGCGCGAGAAAGCGCGAACCGCCGTGATCGCCGTAGGGGCCCGGCTTCCAAAGCCGCCGTAGCGACCGACGACCTAACGACGCTGCTCCAATTAGATCCGCTCCGCTTGAACGGGACGTCTGTCGACCGCTTGCAGTATCGAACGTTGGGTGCGCAGACCGAAACATGATGGCGTTGCATTCGCCGTCGACCGATGCTGCGCGCGAAGGGACGCGAACCCGTCGTCATTGTTTGACGCGCCGCTTCCCAGTCGCCGCAGCGCCCGACGATCTAAGGACCGCTGCTTATTATAAGTCGGTCAAGTTTAGCCGGATGCGTCGACGCAAAAGGCGATCTGTCGGCGAACTTCCTCGAGTTGCGCCGGCTCAATGCTCGTGCCGGAATCTCGCGAATGCGGTCAGTCGACTCGGCGGGATCGTCAGTCAATTCGTCCCTTGGGGGACCGGCCATGCGCGCCACATCCTCGCGCATTTGCCGACGCCTTTCAGCTTTCACCGCAAGCATCAACGATGGAGCGACGAGCGTGGACACCCCGATTCTTTGGTGCGAAGCCGCTTGATCCAGCGCGATACGACTCGCTTCAGTCAGCCTGAAGGTGATCTGCTGGGTCTTCACGCCAAAAATGTACCACATCGGCGTAAGGTTTATGCGCATTGCGTCGCGCAAGGTTCTGTAATTGTAGCACACGTGCTACAATTGACTCTATGGAGCGTGAAATTACTCAGCGGGAACTGCGTAACCGTAGTGGGGACGTGATGCGCGCGGTCGACGCCGGCCAATCGTTCATCGTCACGCGCAACGGCGTTCCTGTAGGCGAGCTTATCCCCTTTCCGCGCCGCGGCTTCGTTTCGAAAGCGACTGTCGTTGCCGCCTTCGCGCAGGCGACACCGATCGACTTGGACCGGTTTCGGGACGACCTCGACTCGCTGACCAATGAGGACCCAACACCGCGTGGCTGAACGCGCCCGCGGGCTCATCGACACCTCGGTCCTGATCGACCTCGAACATCTCGAACCCGAGAAGCTGCCCGAGACAATGAGCATCTCGGCGGTAAGCCTGGCAGAGCTCGCAGCAGGTCCCCATGCGACTACCGATCCGAACGAACGGGGGCGGCGGCAGGAGCGGCTGCAGCGGGTCGAAGCGACCTTCAGTCCCCTTCCGTTTGATGCGGACGCCGCGCGAGCGTACGGACGCGTCTACTCGGCAGTGGCGGCCGCCGGGCGAAAGGCACATGGGCGACGCGCAGTCGACTTGTTGATCGCTGCGACGGCGCTCGCTGCTCGCGTTCCAATCTATACGAGGAATCCTTCGGATTTCGAGGGTCTCGGTGAATTGCTCGAAGTCGTGGCCGTTCGACGGACTCGCGACCGGGACGAGCGCGAAGCGCTGCCGCCGACGTAAGATTGCTAACGTCCCGAATTACAACTGCGCCGCCAGGGCTTATGGCCATGTCCCACTATGGGGGAGACGCCTAGACCCCGTGGGGAACTGCGAAAAATGCGCAAACGTAGGGCCACTTCTGCGGAGGATGCGGCAAAGAACGTGCAGCGGCGAGCCGGTCTTGTCGCGTTCCTCATGGCCTGGCCGTTACGAAATCGGGCTTGCAGGTCGAATGCATGAAGGATGCGCCGCGCGACATCGATCTCTCTACGGCGCAAGGAAGTGTAAGTAGAAAAGGAAGCGTAATTAGAAAATGAAGGTTCTCGTTGTTGGTGCCGGTCAGATGGGGGGCGGAATCGCGCACGTCGCCGCGCTTTCTGGTGATGAGGTGACGTTGCTCGACCGCGAGCAGCGCTTCGTCGACGCCGCGATCACGACAATGCGGAAAAACCTCGATCGTGGCGTTGAGAAGGGACGCGTTACGGCGGCCGACCGGGACGCGGCGCTCGCGCGGATCACGCCTGCAGTACAGTGGGGCGAGTTCGATGTCGACGTCGCGATCGAAGCGGCGACCGAAAACGAAGAGCTCAAGCGCGAGATTTTTCGTAAGCTCGATGCCGCGACGCCCGAACGGACGATCCTCGCAAGCAATACCTCTTCGATTTCCATAACGCAGCTTGCAGCAGTTACCAAGCGCCCCGAGCGCGTTATCGGAATGCACTACATGAATCCCGTTCCGGTGATGAAGCTCGTCGAGATCATCCGCGGAATCGCGACCGCGCCGCAGACGTACGAAACCATCCGCGCGCTTGCAGTGCAACATGGCAAGACGCCGGTCGAAGCGCGCAACTATCCCGGCTTCATTTCGAACCGCATCCTCTGCCCGATGCTCAACGAAGCCGTCTTCGCGTTACAGGAAGGCGTCGGCACCGTCGAGTCGATTGACACCGTGATGAAGCTCGGGATGAACCACCCGATGGGGCCGCTCGAACTCGCCGACTTCGTCGGCCTCGACACGTTGCTCGCCATTATGGAGGTGCTCGTTGAGGGCTATGGCGATCCGAAATATCGTCCGTGCACGCTCTTGCGCGAGTATGTCGACGCTGGCTGGCATGGTCGCAAAACGGGCCTCGGTTTTTACGATTGGCGTAGCGGTGAGCGCCGCACGCGCACCGCTTTGACCTCAAGCGGCGTCCCGGCGTTTGCAAGCGATGGCGGCGGCGCTTCCGCCGACGCGGTTGCGTCGACGGCGGCAAGCGACGGCAACGGCGCGCGGTGATCGACGCGCCCGCGCCGCCGCTGTTCGACGTCACCGCCGACCAGCGTGACATCGGCGCGCTCGCGCGTACGATAGCCGAGCGCGAAATCGCGCCAAACATCCTAGCATGGGACCGCGAACACCGCTTTCCGCGCGAACTCTACGCGAAGCTCGGCGATGCCGGCATCATGGGACTCATCATCCCCGAACATTACGGCGGCGCGGGCGCCGACTATGTCTCGTACGCTCTTGCAATCGAGGAGTTTGCGCGCGTCGATGCAGGGACGGCCGTCACCCTTTCGGTCCACCTGATGATCGCGTCGGCGATCTTGCGGCTCGGCGATGACGCGCTCAAGGAGCGCTATCTGCCGCGACTCGCCGGCGGTGAGGCGATCGCGGGCTTTGCGCTGACGGAGCCGGCAGCGGGCTCCGATGCAGCCGCGCTGACGAGTACGGCACGCCGCGACGGTGATGGGTACGTGCTCAACGGCCGCAAGCAGTGGTGCACGAACGGCAGTTACGCCGGGGTCACGATGGGCATGTTTCGCACGGGTGGCCCCGGACCCAAGGGCATCTCGGCGTTTCTGATCGACAACGATACGCCTGGCATGGTCGTCGAGAAAGTCATCGAAAAACTCGGCATCCACACGAGCAATACGTGCGATCTCGCCTTTGATGATGCGCGCGTACCCGCGACCGCGCTGCTCGGAGCCGAAGGAACGGGTTACACGATGGCGCTGAGCGCGCTCGGCGCCGGGCGCATCGGCATCGCTGCGCAAGCGACCGGTATTCTAGCGGCGTGTCTCGACGCATCGGTGAAGTTCGCCAAGGAACGCGAAGCGTTCGGGCGCCCGATCGCGGCGAATCAGGGCGTGTCGTTCAAGATCGCGCAGATGGCAACCGATCTCGATGCCGCGCGACTGCTCGTCTATCGTGCGGCGTCGCTGTGCGATCGCGGCGAGCCCTATGCGCTCGCGGGAAGCAAGGCAAAACTGTTCGCATCGACCGCCGCACGCAAACATGCGGCCGAAGCCGTGCAGATTCACGGCGGCTACGGCTACACGACCGAGTTCCCGGTCGAACGCTATTACCGCGATGCGAAGATCACGGAAATCTACGAAGGAACGAGCGAGATTCAACAGATGCTCATCGCGCGCTCGCTGCTCGGCCGGTTCGACTGACGTCGACGATCCCAAACCTCGCGCCGTTCGAACGCGCCGACCTACGGCGTTACCGAACGCGGCAACGCGCCCGCGACGTGCAGCTGCTCGACGGGTGCATCGTGATCGGCCCTCAGCGCGACAAAGCTGCGCTGCATGCACTGGCGACGCTGGCGGCGTCGCTGGAATTGCATCGCCGCAAACTCGGATACGGCGCATTGCGCGAGCGACCCGATCTTGCGTTCGACCGTTATAACGTACGCACGCCGGCACTCGCGTTCTTTACCGGCGACGTCGGGCATTCGCCGGCGCTCGTCGTCGAGGCGATGAACGCAAACGAGCAACTCGGCGTGATGCGCGCGAAGTTGGAGCGCTACCTCGATTTCGGCGTACCGACGGCACTCGGCCTCGATCCCGGGGCACGGCACGTTGTCGTACGCGCCGGCAACGGACGGTCCGAGACTATCGAACGCGGGCCGCTCGCGTTACCGCCGCCGCTTGCGGGCTGGGAGTTCTCCGCCGAAGCGCTTTGGCATCGCTGAATTCCCATGAAGGCCACAACGTATTTTCGTGAAAGCGCCCAACCTCGGCATGGTATCACCGATACCATGTGCGAGCGGGTCCTCGCAGACCCATATATGTCGGAGCCTCAGATAAATGGCCGCATCCGGTTCTGGGCACGTGCCCCCGATGAAGCACGATGGATACGAGTAGTCACGTATCGGATGCGGAAACGGTTCACAATGCGTTCTACGACCGAGGGTTCAAGCCGTGAAGCTCGTTTTCGATAAGGAACACTTCTCACTCTATATCGGCTTCCGCGATGGTAAGGCGATCGAGTCGGAGGAGATCCGTCCGGGCATCGTGGCCGACTACGATGCCCGCGGTGAAATCCTTGGGCTCGATATCGACGATGTCCGGACGATCGCTGAAGTAGATATCCCGCGCGCGAATCTCGCCTCATGACGCGAGGGCACGCGCGCGCAAACGAACAGCGATACATGTTCCTCCGACTGGTCGCGGCGGTCGTCGTAGCGGCGCTTTTCCCGTTGTCCTTGTCACCAACTCGACTGAACGCCCAAAGCCGTGCAGTCGATCCCACGCTGTTCGCCGGTTTGCATTGGCGTAACATCGGGCCGTTCCGCGGCGGCCGAACGATTGCCGTCGCGGGCGCGGCGGGCGACGGACGCACGTTCTATACGGGCGCGGTCGGCGGCGGCGTTTGGAAGACCACCGATGCCGGCCGGACGTGGAGTCCGATCATGGATTCGCAGCCGGTCGCGTCGATCGGCGCTCTGGCGGTCGCGCCGAGCGATCCGAACGTCGTTTACGTGGGCAGCGGCGAAGCCGACATGCGCTCCGACATCCAAGGCGGCAACGGCATGTACCGCTCGAGCGATGCCGGAACGACCTGGACGCACATCGGTCTCGACGACTCGCGGCACATCGGCCGGGTACTCGTCGCACCGCGTGATCCGCAAACGCTGCTCGTCGCCGCGCTCGGTCATGCCTACGCCCCGAACGATATGCGGGGCGTGTACCGTTCGACCGACGGCGGCGCATCGTGGACGCGCACGCTCTTCCACGACCGCGATACGGGTGCGATCGATCTCGCTGCCGATCCCGCGCTGCGCGTCGTGTACGCATCGCTTTGGCAAACGCGCCGTCCGCCGTGGAGCGTGTATCCGCCCTCGGCCGGACCCGGCAGCGGACTCTATAAATCCAGTGACGGCGGCGTGAGCTGGACGCAGCTCCACGGCGGCCTGCCGACGCAAGACGTCGGCAAGATCGGTCTCGCCGTCGCGCCGAGCGAACCGAAGCGCGTCTACGCAATCGTCGATGCAAAAGCCGGCGGCTTGTACCGCAGCGACGACGCCGGCGCGACGTGGCGGCTCATCGACGGTGACGTGCGCTTGTGGCAGCGCGGTTGGTATTTCTGCCATGTGACCGTCGATCCCAAGAACGCTGACAGCGTGTACATCTCCGACACGTCGGTGTATCATTCGAGCGACGGGGGAGCCCACTTCACCGCGATCAAAGGCTCGCCCGACGGCGACGACTTCCATCAGATGTGGATCGACCCCGCTGAGCCGACGCACATGGTGCTCGGCAGCGATCAAGGCACGAGCGTCAGCGTCAACGGCGCGCGCACGTGGAGTTCGTGGTTCAATCAGCCGACGGGGCAGTTCTACCACGTTGCAACCGACAATGCGTTTCCGTATCGTCTGTACGGTGCGCAGCAGGATAGCGGCGCGGCGATGATCCTCTCGCGCAGCGATCATCGCGGCATCGAAGAACGCGATTGGCGTCCGATTACGGCCGGCGGCGAAAGCGGCTCGATCGCACCCGACCCGCGCGACACGAACATCGTGTATGGCGGCGAGGTCGATCGCGAAGACTTGCACTCAAATCAGACGCAGTCGGTTTCGCCGACGACCGGACGTCCGGGCGTTTGGCGCAGCGAGTGGACGCAGCCGCTCGCCTTCGGTCCCGATCACGCGCTGTACGGCGCGCACCAACTGATCTTCCGTACGCGCGACGGCGGCAATCGCTGGACGGCAGTAAGCCCTGACTTGGCACGCCGCGATCCGGGGACTCCGCCGAACCTCGACGCGACGACGGCCGTGGACGCCGACCTGCCCGAACCGCGCGGTGTCGTGTTCGCGCTTGCACCTTCACCGCGCGATGCGAACGTCGTATGGGCGGGAACCGACGATGGGTTCGTGCATGTGACCGGAGACGGGGCGCGCACATGGCGCAACGTTACGCCGTCAGGCGTGGGTGCGTGGAGCCGCGTCGACACGATCGAAGCCTCGCCGTTCGACGCGCGCGCTGCATACGTCGCGATCGATCGCCATCGTCTCGACGACGAGCGCCCGTACATCTTCGCCACCCGCGACCGCGGCCGCACGTGGCGCAGCGCGAACGCCGGAATTCCAGACGGAAGCTTCGTGCATGTCGTGCGTGCCGATCCCGTTCGTCGCGGCCTGCTCTATGCGGGAACGGAAACCGGCGTCTTCGTCTCGTTCGACGATGGTGCATCGTGGCAGTCGTTGCGGTTGAACATGCCCCTGGTCTCCGTGCGCGACATCAGCGTGCGAAACGGCGATCTGGCGATCGCGACACACGGCCGTGCATTCTGGATTCTCGACGATGTCGAGCCGTTGCGCGAACTGACTGCCGATGCATCATCGGCTGGACGGCTCTTCACGCCGCGCGACGCGGTGCGCACGCGCGACGGCAACGACGAAGCTGAAGCGACGCCCCCTGAAGTTGTGCTCGGCGAGAACCCACCCAACGGCGCCTATGTCGACTATATCGTGCCGCCCGACGCACAAGGCCCGGTGTCGCTTGCAATATCGGATGCGCGCGGCGCAACGGTACGCCGGTGGTCGAGCACCGATGTCCCGCGCGCCATCAGCCCAAACGATGTCGACTTCCCGGCGTACTGGATTCCCGTGCCGCGAGTGCCCTTCGCCACACCGGGCATGCACCGCTTCGTGTGGGACTTCCACTCGGCGCGTGCCGACGGCCCACTCGCGCCGCCCGGCCGCTATACGGTGCGTCTCACGGAGAACGGTCGCTCGTTTGCACGGACGTTCTCATTGCATCGCGATCCGCGCGTGCCCGCCGCCGATTCAGGTCTCATCGCGCAAGCGGTACTCGCAAACGCGATCGATGCGATGGCCGCGCAGGTCGACATCGCGCTTGCGCAAGCCAAAGTCGACCGCGCGAAACCAAATGCCGATGTGGCTCGGATCGACCGCATCGCCGGAGTGTCCCCGAGCGATAACCCCCGGAACTCCGTCGGATTGCCGGCCACCGAATTCAACACCTTACGTGCCGAGCGCGGCCAGCTCATGGAACTCGAGAACGCCGTCGAAAGCGCTGACGCCGCACCGACGGCCGAACAACGCTCGGCGTGGGTACTGCTACGTCCACGAACGGCGCGGTCGCTTGCAGCCTGGCATGCCCGCTAGAGGATTCGGTTTCACCGAATCCGTCGCGTTTGCGGCTTTGCCGCAAGCCGCCCGTCGTCGGCTGTCGGACAAAGTCCGACAACCTTCTAGATGCCACGTTACTGCCAAGTTTCGCCCGCATCCGTCGCGCGGAGGGTCGGCCGTTCCGATGTCGGAAAATTGCCGGTGTGGTTCGGTCAAACCAAGGTGTTCGGTCGCTTTTACGGCGAGTCCGGACGCCGCACTGCCTCGATCAACATCTTCTCGGGAGCGCGCTTCGCCGAGCGAAAGCGACGCCGGATACCCGCGAGGCCCTGCGCGAGATCGTAGAGCAGGCCCTCGCGCTCTACGACCCGCGGCTCCTCCAGATCATCGATCGCTGCGATTTCACGGGGCAGCCGACAAAGCGCGTTGCCGCCGAGATGCACCTCTCCGCGCGACAGTTCTTCCGCTATCGCGCGACCGCTTTCGAAGCAATCGCGTGCGAGCTCGACCGGACGCTTGGCGCCGGCGACCGACCCGACGCTTTCCCGCAAGTCGCTGGTGAAACGATCGTCCGCCGTTGGCATGGCCGCGTTCCTCGTTCCAAGTCCGATGCGTATATGCGGCTAATGCGCGACGTCTCGATCCCGGATTACCGTTCCGTGCAGGGCAACCTCGGTGCATACGCGTTGCGGCGCGATGCCGGCGACGTTACGCACGTGGAGACGCTCTCGATGTGGGTCTCTGAAGGAGCGATCCAGCGATACGCCGGTGCGCACGTCCTACGCGCAAAATACTATGAGTTCGACCAACGGTACCTGCTGGAATTCGAAGAGTACGTGACCCACTACCGCAGTGCGTACGGCCTCGCGGAGAAGCTTCCGTATTAGCGAGCGGCACCGAGGTTTTCGCAGCATAAACGAAAACCTACGTGCGTTTGCCCTCGCCGGAGATCGTCGTTCATGAAATTGATGGAGTACCAGGGAAAGGAACTGTTTCGCCGCGTCGGGATTCCGACGCCGCGCGGAGTGTATGCGACCACAGCGAAGGACGCGGCCGTCTTCGTCGAGCGTAATCCCGGCTCGTGGGTCATCAAGAGTCAGGTGATGATGGGCGGCCGCGGAAAGGCCGGCGGCATCAAATTCGCCGACGATCGCGCGCAGACCGAAGCTGCGGCGCGCGAACTGATCGGTAAAGTCCTCAAGAACGCACAGAACCCCGACGGCGAGGAAGTGAAGTCGCTGCTGGTTGAGGAGAAGGTCGAGATTGCAAGCGAAGCCTACGTCTCGATCACGATCGACCGTGCGGCGAAGAAGCCGGTCGTGATCGTGACCTCGCAGGGCGGGATGGACGTCGAAGAAGTCGCCGCTCACGATCCCGAGGCGATCAGTAAATACTGGATCGATGCCGCGATCGGCTTCCAGCCCTTCGAAGCGCGGGTCCTCGCCTTCGCCGCGAAATTACCCGGCGGTTACCTTAAGGCGTTTCCGAGAGTGCTCGGTGGCCTGTACACCCTCTTCATGGAATACGGGGCGCAACTCGTCGAGATCAATCCGCTCGTGCTTACGAAATCCGGTGAGGTCATCGCGAGCGATGCAAAAGTTGAACTCGACGACAACGCTCTTTACAAGCACCCGGACGTGGCTGAGTGGCGCAGCGACGGACCCGCCGACGAAGACCAAGCGGCGGCCGTCGCGATCGGGCTCGGGATGTCGAACTATGCAAAGCTCGACGGCGACATCGGAGTGATCGCCAACGGTGCGGGCCTCGGCATGGGAACGATGGACGCCGTCCGGACAGCCGGGGGTTCCGCCGCGAACTTTCTGGACATCGGCGGCGGTGCGCAAGCGGAACTCGTCAAGAAAAGCTACCAACTCGTGACGAGCGACCCGAAGGTCAAGGCGATGTTCATCAACATCTTTGGCGGCATTACGCGCGGCGATCAGGTGGCGCGCGGGATCGTCGAGGCGTTGCAGGGCGGCGACGTGCGCGAAGTTCCGCTGGTCGTGCGGCTGACGGGGACGAACGAAAAGGAAGGCCGTGAGATCCTGGCGGCGGCCGGCATGCATCCGGTCGAAACGATGGACGAAGGCGCGCGGCGCGCCGTCGAACTCGCGAGGAGATAGCCGATGTCGATCTGGCTCGATAAGAACTCGAAGGTCATCGTTCAAGGGATCACCGGGCGCGAAGGCCTCTTTCACACGCAACGGATGCTCGCATACGGAACGAACATCGTCGGCGGCGTGACCCCCGGCAAGGGCGGCACGGCGATCGAGAGCGGGCAGCCGGTGTTCAACACCGTCAGAGATGCCGTCGACGCAACGGGCGCCACCCACACGATCATCTTCGTTCCGCCGCCGTTTGCGGCCGACGCGCTCTACGAAGCGTACGATGCGGGGATCACGCTTGCGGTTTGCATTACCGAAGGCATTCCCGCACACGACATGCTCAAGGTTGTCGCGACGACGCAGCCGATGCGCATCATCGGCCCCAACTGTCCGGGGCTCGTCTCCCCCGGACGCTCCCTCGTCGGCATCATGCCGGGTCACGTCTTCGCGCCCGGACGCGTCGGTATGATCTCACGTTCGGGAACGCTGACCTACGAGATCGTCGACGGCCTCACGAAAGCGGGGCTTGGGCAGTCCACGTGCGTCGGCATCGGCGGCGATCCGATCATCGGCACGACGTTCGTCGACTGTCTGCGCGACTTCGCGAACGACCCCGAGACCGGCGCGGTCGTCGTATGCGGCGAAATCGGGGGATCCGACGAGGAAGACGCAGCCGCGTTCATCGCCGACCACCTCCCGAACAAACCGGTCGTGGCTTTCATCGGTGGCCGTTCGGCGCCCAAGGGCAAGCGGCTCGGGCACGCCGGGGCGATCATTTCCGGGAACTTTGGAACGCCGGAAAGCAAACTTGCTGCCTTCGCCGCGGCCGGGGTCCCGGTCGCCGAGCGACCGTCAGATATTCCAGCGTTGGTAAAGGAACGGTTGGCTGCGGCCCGGCTCTGACGAGGCGCAACTGGCAGTGATGCGGCACTTCCGCCGTCCTCTTAAACTAGGATAATCCTGGGAGCGCTTTGAAGAAGGGTTCACGCTTGGTTGCAAGGTTGTGCTGTCAGCACCCTTCGCACCCTGGCCTCTCCGAGTAATTAGCGCTTCTAAGGAGCCAGCATGCTGCATCGACGTACCGTGCAGTCGCTCGTTGCGGTTCTCGCTCTCGTCGCAATGGTCTGCCAGGGAACTTGGGTTCTGGCAGGTACGACGGGTGCGTTGACCGGCATCGCAGTCGACACCACGAACAATCAGCCTATCGCGGGCGCAAAAATCACGGCCGCGAGCGCGTCACAGGTCGCTTCCGTTACTACGGACGCGTCGGGACATTTTACGTTCCTCTCCCTTGCGCCGGATACGTATACGGTATCGATCGACGCAAAGGGCTTCGAGGCCGCGTCGCTTCAAGGCGAGAATATCGCCGCCGATACGACTCGGACGTTAACGGTCGGGACGCACGTAGCGCTGCGCACGATCGCGCGCGTGGCCTCGCGCGCGTCGACTAGTCTCGTTCGCCCCGGGACAACGGCCGACGTTTACAACATTAGTCCCGCACAGCAGACGGCGGTACAGGGCGTCGGCGGGGGTGCCACGCTCAATTCTGCCTATTCGGCGGTCGCGACCGTCCCGGGCGCGTACGTGCCGCAGGGCGCCCAAGGCGGCAACGGGATCACTCCGAACGTCTATATCCGCGGCGGCGACTACGATCAGGTTGGGGTCGAGGTCGACGGGATCCCGATCAATCGCTCCTTCGACAATTACCCCTCCGGCCCGGGCGCATCGCTCGGTCAGCAGGAAGTCCAAGTCTATACTGGTGCGGCTCCCGCTAATGCCGAGGGGCAAGGCCTAGCCGGCTTTATCAACCAGACGATTAAAATCGGCAGCTACCCGAGCTACGGCATAGGGGAATTATCGATTGGTGGACCGGCATTCTATCATAAAGGCGGCATCGAGTTCGGCGGCGCGACGAACAACCGAAACTTTTCTTATTACGTCGCCACCGATGGTTATAACCAGGAGTTTCGCACGGCAGACCAGTTCAACGGCGCTAGCTTAACGAACCTGTACGGCACGCCGCTCGCGAATTGTCAAAATCCGGCGAACTCGACTGCGACGGCTCCTGTATTCCAAACGCCTCAGAACACGCCTTCGTGCTTCAGTCCGCAAGGGCAAAGTTATGCTGCAGGAACGTTCAATCCGAATGGCGCGTACGCGTTCGGTCCGTACAACGCGTTCGGCTCCTCGCAGATCCGGACGCGCAATGACGTCGTGAACCTGCACGTCGGCATCCCCCACAAAGACGGAACGAAGGACGACATTCAGTTCCTCGGTTATCAGAACTTCGTCAACACGCAGTTCTATGATTCGACGAACGATCAGGGCGGGGCAACGTTCCTTAATAACATCGGCTTCGGCGTGCCAACATTCCAGAATAGCTATCAGTATTCGGGCCCCGTCGGAGTGCCGCTCCCTTCAAACTACCAGCAGCTCACGTCGATCTACTACTACCCGAAGTTCCAGGACCCGCGCTCGGGCTTCGATAGCCAAATACCATTCGATCTGCGCGACTCGATTTCGAACGATCAGGGGATATTAAAACTTCAGTACACCAAAACGCTCGGTAGTAATGCACTGGTGCGGCTCTACGGCTACACCTACTACTCCGACTGGCTGCAGTTCGGTCCCCAAAGCATCACATCGAACTTCGTCGGCGACGCGAGCCCGGACTACGAGCTTTCGAGCCATACCCGAGGTGTAAGCGGCATGTTCTCGGACCAAATTGGTTCGAAAAACTTGCTGCAGTTTCAAGGTTCGTACATCACCTCGAACTCTCTACGCGATAACAATACCCAAAGCTATAACACCGGCGCGCCGTTGGCGGTACTGGTGGACTCGAACAATCCCACGAACGGCATTTGTTACGCGTCAGATGGAACTCCGACGAGTTGCACAAAGGGTGAGGCGAACATAAGTGTTCATCAAGCCTACCAGGTCGCCAATGGTAAAATGCCGGCCACGCCGATCACGCCGGCTACGGGCACCTGCGGCACCGGTCCTTGCGAGTACTTCGTCGTCGGGAACGGCCAGCGTGCGACGTATAACACCGTTACGCCGAAGTTTTACTCGGCGTCGCTAACTGACCAGTTCCGGCCGATCGACAAACTGAGCATCGACGCTGGTATTCGGCTCGATGACTATCAATTTATCGGTACCGACACGACGGCGACCCCGGCGCGGACGCTGTACTTCAACTCGTACAATCGCAACTATTGCGTCGACTCTACCACTCATAGCGCGGTCCGGAAGGCCAGCTTTGGGGCTGCGTGTCCGGCGGGTTCGGCGCCACTCAACCTCACCAATCCGGCCGGTCGAGCGACCCAAACGTATCCCGAATTCCAACCTCGGCTGGGATTCACGTACAGTGTCAATCCCACGACGGTCCTGCGCGCCAGCTATGGCCGCTATACGCAACCGCCGAATAGCGCGTTCGAACAGTACAACTACCTTCAACAGAACTCGCCGTCTTCGTTGCTCGGCTTCCTGCCGCTCGGCTTCACGAGTCCAAATCACCCCGTGCGGCCGCAAGTATCGAACAACTACGACTTTTCGGTCGAACATTCGTTCAGGGGCGATCTGTCGATAAAGGTTTCGCCGTTTCTGCGCGACACGCAAGACCAAATTCAGCAGTTTTACCTTGATCAGAAGACGGGCTTCGTATCGGGCCTCAACGTTGGGCGGCAGCGTTCACAAGGTGTCGAATTCGAACTCGATAAGGGTAATTTCGCGCAACAAGGGATAGCGGCCAAACTATCCGTTACCTACACGAACAGCTACATCCGCTACAACACTCTCGCCAGCGGCGCGACGATTCTCGATCCTCTCAACAACGCGATCAAGACCTACAATGCCTACACTTCGTTCTGCGCGACGCACGCCGGCGACAAAGCTTGTGGCACGACGGCGGGTGGCGTGGCGGCAGCTCCTTGCTACGCGGTCTCGCCCGACGGCACGACGGCCGGTGCGCCAATCGCAAACCCCGCCTTGTGCACGGCGGCGCAGGTCGCGAATCCTTACTGGAATGCACCCGTTCAGGGACTGCAAGATCCCAACGGCAACTATTATCCGTATGACCTCTTTCCAGGTGGAATCGGTACGTCTGCCGATGGCTATGGTGCTCCGTATTTCGCGACCTTCGTACTGCAGGACAGGATCGGAAAGTTTACGATCACGCCCAACGTGCAGTTCTCGGCGGGAAATCGTTACGGGGCTCCGGAGACGACCTACGGGGTCGCGCCGGAATTGTGTACGGCGACGCTCGGACGTGCGGCTACGGGTGACCCGCGCTACACCAGCGGCTCGCCCGGCGGGGGAGCGTTCGACGCAGGCACATGCGGGCAGCTAGGCGGGGGGATTCCCGATCCATTTAGCAAGCACTTCGACGCGATCGGTGCGTTCTCGCTTCCGTCGCAAGTGCAACTCGGAACGCAAGTCCAGTACGATCTGACGAACAAGGTTACGCTCACGGCGACGCTCACAAATCTCGTAAATAGCTGCTTCGGCGGTACGAAGACGGCTTACAACGTTAAAGGAGCGTGCGGATACACCGTTGTCGGTGCGGGGACCGGCGGCGACATTGGGAACGCCTACAACCCCGGTGCGGCGATTCAGCCCGTATTGAATGCGCCGTACCTACCGTATTTCGCGAATTACCCCTTCTCCGTATTCGTAGATGCGAAAGTTCGCATCTAGCTTCTGACTCCTACCGATCAACGGGGCGTTCTGCGATGTCGGGACGCCCCGTTTCATTTGGAGCGGAACATTCCAAAATTCGTTTGAACGCCCAACGGCCCAGCTACGGGCGACGTTGTGAACCACCTCGGTAAGTCATGCACGTGCCCGAGAGCCGGTCAGCGACCGCTGCTTCAGCTGCCGTGGCTTCCGGGGTATCAGCAGAGCCTATGACGTTCGGTTATCACTGCGAGGAGTGCGAAGAAGCGATATGGTCGACTGCACCACGCGGCGAACTCGAATGGCTGCGTAGGCGTGAACACGTTGCACGTGAGGTCGCGAAGCACGTGCAGGGCGGTCTGGACACCTGGATTGTCGAGGGACTGGACTTTCTCGATCACCACAGCGGTCACAGCGTCGTGCTTACGCGACGTGCATAAAAAAGAGCGCCCAGAAGGCGCTCGCTGCGACGGTGAACCCGCACTAATGCGGAATGCGAAGTCGCTCGCCCGGGACGATCGTTGCGCTATGGAGATGATTGGCGGCGAGGATGCGGTCGATCGTCTCTTGCGTGCTGCCGTCCGTTGCCGTATAGCGGTCAGCGATGGACCAGAGACTTTCGCCGCGCGCGACGGTGACCGTGACGGTGTGTGTCGGACTCGCCGCATAGAACCGTGATTGGGAGAGCGCCGGAATCGCGATCAAGGCGCCGAGCGCGGCCAGTGTGACGGCCGGCATCAGAGTGATCCGTTTTCGTCTCCAGGCGTACATCGTGTCCGCTCCTGAGCCCATATCTTGGGCCAAACGTTTGTTCGTCCACGTATTCTAGCGCGTTTCGGCCTCGCCTGTCAATCTCATCCGAACGTATGTTTGCGCTATGCCTCGCCCTTATGGTACGCTGCTTTTAACCGCGACGCGACCTCGCGCCGCCTCCGAAATGGTGTCATCTATGACCGACCCAGCGCCGTCGGATCGGCAAACGCACATCCTCGAAGCCATCCGCAGCTATACCAAAGAGTACGGTTACCCGCCCTCGGTCCGCGAAATCGGGCAACTGGTCGGACTATCATCCTCCTCGACCGTTCAGGCGCATTTACGGTCGCTTGAAAAGAAGGGCCTCATTCGGCGCGATCCGACCAAGCCGCGCACGTTGATCATGCGCAAGGATACAGCGGCCGAGAAGCCCCAGACCGAATTCGGCGTCTTGCCGATCGTCGGGAAGGTTGCCGCCGGCACGCCGATCACGGCGGTCGAGAACCTCGAAGGCGAATTCGTCGTTCCGACCGAGCTCGCGCGCAAGGACGGCACGTTTATGCTGCGTGTTCAGGGCGAGTCGATGGTTGACGCGGCTATCTTGGACGGCGATCTGATCGTCGTCGCGCCACAGGCCGATGCAACGAGCGGAGAAATCATCGTCGCGATGGTCGAGGGCGAAGCGACGGTGAAGCGGTTCTTCCGCGAAAAAGGGCGCATCCGCTTGCAGCCGGAGAACCGCTCGATGAAACCGATCTATGCCGACGACGTCACGGTCCTGGGCAAGGTCGAAGCAGTATACAGGCGACTCTGACGCCATGAAGCGCGGGTCGGCGGCGGCCGGCGCGCGAATGCACGGACCTCGTGACCGCGGACCCGCTTCCCGTACCCGGCCGCGACGGGCTTCTGGCGGTGCTCATTCGAGGCGTTCGTTCGGTCGCCGAATCGCCGGAAATGATCGCGATCCAGCGTTCTTTGCCGTTCAGTTTCATCGGGCTCGCTGCCGGATTGCTCGTATTCATGGCGGCGGCGACGGGAACGTTCTTGCACCGCTTTCAGGTCTCGTTCACGGCGGCGTTCGGTATCATGTCGGCGTTGTTGGTCGTCGTTTTGACGGTCGATCTCGCGCCTCGCCGCCGCGTACCGCGTACGGTTGCGCTTGCCGTCGCGGGCGTTGCGTTCGCGCTCGCGCTGCCTTTCGCAAACCATCGAACGGCTGCGGCGTTGGCGGCTGCTTTAGGCTCGAGCGGACTCTTTCTTGCCATCGGTATAGCGCTCGCGACGGTCGGGACCTTAGCGTTCGCCCGCGCGCGCTTCGGTCGCGTCGCCGGTTCGCTCGCGGCGGCGGCGTTGGTCCTGGGTGTCGCCGGTGGTCTGCGGGTGTTCGGGATCTCGTTGACTGCGGCGCTCGACATTGCAATCGCGCCGCTCGGGCACTTGGGCGATAGCCTGTGGGCGTTACTCGTCATCGTCCTAATCGAGACGTTGCTGTGGACGATCGGGATCCACGGACCGGCATTGCTCGCCGCGGTCGTGCTGCCCGTGTATATCAATTTGCAGCTCGCCAATACGCAAGCGCTCGCGCACGGCCATCCGCTGCCGCACATCGTGACGGTCTCGATCTTCTTGTTCGCGTTCCCGGGCGGTGCCGGAGCGACGTTTCCGCTGGTGCTGTTGCTCTTACGCAGCCGAGTCGCGCGTTTGCGCCGCATCGCCTTGGCGACGCTTTTGCCGTCGATCGTCAACGCAAACGAACCCTTGATGTTCGGGTTGCCGCTGGTGCTCAATCCTACGCTCGGCGTGCCGTTCGTCATCGCGCCGCTGGTTCTCGCCGCCGTTTCGTACGAAGCGATCGCGTTCGGTTGGGTAGCGCGTCCCGCCTATTACATTCCGTCGACGATCCCGCTTCCGTTCGGTGCGTTTTTCGCGACGCGGGACTGGCGCGCGGTCGTGCTGATGCTCGTCAACATCCTGCTCGGACTTGCAATATATGCGCCGTTCGCGCGCGCCTTCGAACGCCAAGAATCCACGCGCGAGACGGCGCGTAAGCAGGCCGCGTGAGCTCGATATCCGCCTGATCGACGCGCTCTTGGAGCGCTTCACCATCGATCCACGCGTCGCAGCTGCCGCTCGCCGCGCGGCAGTGCGCGACGTCGCAATCGAAAGCGAACGCGCCGGAGCGCAGCACGCCGTGTCGGCAAACGTGCTTGCAGCATTCGTTGCCGAAGGCATTGCCGAGAGCGATCTCGCCGGGACCTACGGCTACGGCTACGATGATTCCGGACGAGAACGCTATGAGTCCTTATTACGGCGCATCTTCGGAACCGAAAGCGCCCTCGCGCGCTTGTCGCTCGTTAGCGGCACGCAGGCGATCACGACCGCCCTCGATGCCTGCACGCCGGCCGGCGGTCGCATCATCGCGGCGACGGGGCGCCCCTACGACACGCTGCGGAACGCCCTGGTGGACGCGCCGTATTCGCTCGTGCGACGGGGCGTGCGCTACGATGAAATACCGTTCGGGCAGGACGGCGGCGTCGACCACGCGCAGCTCGAGCGCGCCGCTCAGGCCGGCGTCGATGTCGTGTTCGTGCAACGCTCGCGCGGTTACGCCGCGCGCCGCTCGCTCTCCGCGCGCGAATGCGGCGCCGTTGCGCAAACGGCCAAGCGTGTGGCACCGCAGGCGCTCGTCCTCGTCGACAATTGTTACGGGGAACTCGTTGAGCCGACGGAGCCGACGCACCACGGCGCCGATGCCGTGATGGGCTCGCTCATCAAAAATCTGGGCGGGGGCGTCGCGCCCGGCGGCGCGTACGTCGCCGGCCGAAAATCGATTATCGAACGGGTTGCCGCCCGTCATTATGCGCCCGGACTCGGAACGGCGCTCGGGCCGACGTTCGGCACGACCCGGGCGCTGGTTCAAGGGCTGTTCTCGGCGCCACAGGTGGTGTCGGAGTGCCTCGCCGGGCTAGACTTTTCGGCTGCTCTCTTCGCTGAATTAGGCGAGGAGGTCCATCCGCCGCACGGAACATCACGTTACGATATTGTGCAAGCTATTCGGCTCGGCTCGCCGCAGCGGCTGCTCGCATTCGCCCGCGGACTGCAGCGTGCGATGCCGGTCAACGCGCGCTTCGCCCCGGAGCCGGCGCCCGTGCCCGGTTATCGCGACCCGGTCCTGATGTCGGCCGGCGCCTTTGTCCCTGGAGCAACGATCGAACTTTCGTGCGACGCGCCCATGCGGCCGCCTTTCGAGCTCTATCTTCAAGGCGGCACCAATCGCGCGCACGTGATGGTGGGCGCCCTCTTCGCAGCGGATTCATTGCTTGTGCAAGAAAGCAAATGCGGGCGACCGCAGAAAGTCCCAGGTACATGAAATGGAGAACGCGTTCGTGAGCGATCAAGCCATTCAGAGCGGCGAGGTCTACCGTCGGCGGTACGTGCGGGTCGCGGTCACCATGCCGGTTTCGTACACGCGCGAGGCGGATGAGTCCACCAAGGCGGGACACATTAGCGACCTAGGCGGCGGCGGCGTTCGGCTCGCGAGCGACGAGGATTTGCCCCTGGGCTCCGTGATGCTGCTGCGTTTTGCATTGCCGGACGTCGGCCGTGACCTCATCGCACGGGGTCGCATCGTCCTTTCATTCTACAATGCCGAAGACAAGCGGTTCTTCCACGGTATCGCGTTCACCCAAATCGATCCCCGCGATCAGGAAGAGATCATCCGCTACGTCTCAGGCGAAGTCCAACGCCTCGCCCTCGAAGCCGACTCCACTTAACAAGAAAAGAACCGTGTAAACGGAGTAAGGAGCGCTTGTTTAGCGCGTGGCGAGGAGCCTAGCCGAAGTGGCCTATGGGCCATGAGGCCCGTAGCGACGACGTCCACGCGCTAAACAAGCGCTCCTTACCGGCGGCCGCTGCCCATGAAGCCGTAGAAGAAGTAGCGGTTGCCTTCGGAGGTTTCGATCACGATCCGCGTATCTTCGATCGTCGCGCTGGCAATCGTCTTGTCCACGAGGGTGTCGAGAATGGACTGGGTCTGCTCGAACTCCGCTTCACGCAGTGCGTCCGGATCGACTTCGAGCAGGTTGAGAAGATCGTCAAGGCCGTGACCGGCGGGTTCGGAGGGGTCGGACCCGATTGCCATGCCGCTCCATTCGCTGCCGGATCAAAAACGCCATGCCTGCGAAGCCCGACAGGCTCCTAAGCCACCCGGGCCAAACGTTCAAACGTCAATGTATATCCTCGAGGTGCTGAACGGTCCGCTCGACGGAAAGACGTGGCCCTTCGAACGCGAGATCACAATTGGGCGCGACGAAGCGGTTGCGGGTGCGTGCATCACGCTCGATCGCTACATTTCCCGTCGCCATGCGCAAGTGCGCCGAGAAGGCGATCGCCTGTTTCTAGCCGATTTGGCAAGCCGCAACGGCACGCGCGTGGGCGAACGTACGGTAACCGAAACGCCCATCACACCGGGTGAGCGCTTCATCGTGGGTAGCACGCTCTTGCGCGTGATGCGGAGCGGTTGAGGTGCAGATCGTTCGCACGCCGGACTCCGCACGGGCGATCGCGCGAACATTGGCGCGCCCGGTGGGTCTCGTACCGACGATGGGTGCCTTGCATCGCGGGCATCTCGCACTCGTCGAGCGGGCGAAACGCGAGAGTGCATCGGTCGTCGCGTCGCTGTTCGTGAACCCGTTGCAGTTCGGTCCGAGCGAAGATTTCGAGCGCTATCCGCGTTCCTTCGAATCCGATGCGGGATTGCTCGAAGCAAGCGGCGTCGATCTGTTATACGCGCCTTCGCTCGAACGGATGTATCCGCCCGGCTTCGCCGCGCGTGTGAGCATCGGGTTCGTTACGGAGCATTTCGAGGCGGCGCTGCGACCCGGACACTTCGACGGGGTCGCGACGGTCGTAACGAAGCTTCTACATGCGGTCGAACCGACGTCGCTGTACCTCGGACAGAAGGATGTCCAGCAAGTCGCCGTGCTCCGCGCGCTCGCGCGCGATCTCGACTTCGCGACGCACATCGTCATCGTGCCGACCATTCGCGAAGCGGATGGGCTCGCGCTTTCGAGCCGTAACGTTTACCTTTGCGCGCAAGAGCGGCGTGCGGCACCGAGTCTGTTCCGTGCGCTCGGCGCGGTCGCGGCATCGGTCGTCTCGGGCGAAACCGAGTATGCGCGCGCGCTGGCGGCGGGGGAAGCGTTGCTCGAAGCGCCGCTGCGCTGGGATTACCTCGCAGTCGTCGACCCCGACACCTTTGTGCCGCTCGATCCGCTGCGGCGTCCGGCAATCGTGATCGGGGCCGCCCGCGCCGGCGCGACGCGGCTGCTCGACAACGTGCCGATCGCCGGTGGTGACGGTGCCGACCCGGTGCTTACGCGCGAATTTCCTCGGCGGCGCAACCTCGTGGAGGAGGCTGCCCCATCGCGATCGGCGCGATGAATCGGATCGTACTGGGCGTCGCGGGAGGCATCGCAGCGTATAAGGCGGCGGCACTTTGCAGCGCTCTCGTGCAGCGCGGCGATGAGGTCGACGTCGTAATGACCGCCGATGCCGAACGCTTTATCGGCGCGCTCACGTTCGCTGCGCTTACGCGCCGTTCGGTACGCACGTCGCTGTGGGAAGCTCCTGAGACGATCCCACACATCGCACTTGCTCGGGAGGCCGACGTCGTTGCGATCGTTCCCGCGACGGCAAACGTGCTCGCGAAGCTCGCGCTCGGCATTGCAGATGACCTTCTCACGAACGTCGCGCTGGCTACGCGGGCTCCGCTCATCGTCGCGCCCGCAATGAACGCCGCGATGTACGAACACCCCGCGACGCAGGCGAACTTGCTGATCCTAGCAGAGCGCGGCGTATGCTTCGTTCCGCCCGACGCCGGCTTCTTGGCCGAACGCGAAATCGGCATCGGTCGCCTCGCCGAACGCGATGCGATCGTGGCCGCGCTCGACGACGCCCTGTCGCGCAATGCGGAACTTGCCGGCACGCGCGTGTTGATTACGGCCGGACCGACGCGCGAGGCGCTCGATCCCGTGCGCTTCCTCTCCAACGCCTCGACCGGCACGATGGGCATCGAACTCGCGCGCGAGGCGCTCGCCCGCGGCGCTGAAGTCGATCTCGTGCTCGGCCCGACGCCCGTCGAACCGCCCGCGGGCGCACGGGTCGTGCGCGTGACGACGGCTGCCGAGATGTTTTCCGCAACGCTCGACCGTGCGTCCGGTGCCGGAATAACGATCGCGAGCGCAGCGGTTGCGGACTGGCGTCCCGTTCGTGCGGTTGTGCGTAAGGTAAAAAAGAACGATGCACCGTCGATGCTCGCGCTCGAGCGAACCCAGGATATTCTTGCCGCACTCGGTGAGCGCAAGAACGGCACGTTCCTGGTCGGCTTCGCCGCAGAGACACACGATCTCGAAGCGCACGCACGCGAGAAGCTGGCGCAGAAGCATCTCGATGCGATCGCCGTCAACGACGTGTCGGATCCCACGAGCGGCTTCGGTACCGGCGAAAACGAGATCGTGCTGCTCTGGAACGGCGGCCGGCAAGCGCTGGGACGCGGTTCGAAGCGCGTGCTGGCGCGTTCGATGTGGGATGCGCTAGGGCGGCTGCGCGCCGCTTCGCGAAACGGTTAAACCCGTTGCTGCTCGCGATCGACATCGGCAACACCGACACCAAGCTCGGACTGTTCGAACGCGACCCAGGCAATGCGGCGGGATTGCAAAAGCATTGGCGCGTCGGCACGTCGCGCAATCGCACGGTCGATGAATTCGGGATGTCGTTTACGACGCTTCTGCAGATCGCTCACGTCGAAACGGCGCGCGTGAAAGCGATTGCGATTTCTAGCGTCGTCCCACAGATCGATGCTGCGCTGGCGCAAGCGTGCCGCACGTACTTCGCGTGCGAGCCCCGATGTTTCACGGCCGCCACCCAGTCGCTCATCGAGGTGTCGACGGAGCGGCCCAAGGAATTGGGCAGCGACCTGCTCGCGGCCGCCGTCGCCGCCAAAGCCGCTTACGGCACGCCGATGATCGTCGTCGGCTTCGGGACGGCAACGACGTTCGGCGCCGTTTCGCGTGAGGGCGAGTACCTCGGCGCTGCGATTGCGCCGGGCATCCGCACCTCGATCGATGCGCTGGTCGAGCGGACGGCAAAGCTGCCGCAAGTGGCGCTTGAAGCGCCCAACGGCCCGATTGGGCGCGACACCGTTTCCGCATTGCAGGCGGGCATCGTTTTCGGCTTCGTCGGCCAGACCGAAGCGCTGGTCGCGCGCCTGAAGCATGCGATCGGTGAAGACGCGCGCGTCGTCGCCACGGGCGGCCTCGCCGACGTCATTGCCCGTCACACGACGGCCATCGACGCCGTCGAACCGCATCTCGTCCTCGAAGGACTACGTATCTTTTACGAGAGCGAAGAGTCGCGCTAGATTCGCGCACGATTCGTTCACGAACAATGGCGCAAGGCGGAAGTCGGGCGAAGACCGACAAACTCAAAGCCGGTTATGCCGTTTGCCGTCGCCCCGCTTCGTATCGGAGCGCTCGAGATTTGGCCGCCGGTCGTGCTCGCGCCGATGTCGGGGGTAACCAACCGCACCCTGCGCGCGCTGTACAAGCCGTTCGGGTTCGGGTTGACCGTCACCGAGTTCGTCTCGTCGAACGCATTACAGCACGGCTCCGAACGTACGATGGAAATGATCGACCAGCACGGCATTGAGAAACCCGTCGCGACGCAGTTGTGGGGCAGCGATCCGGCGCTCATGGCGCGCGCGGCGCAGCTCGTGCGCGAGTGCGGCGCCGACATCGTCGATATCAATTTCGGTTGTCCCGCGCCGAAGGTGACAAAGACCGAAGGCGGCAGCGCCTGCTTACGCGACGTCGAGCATTGCGAAGCCATCATGCGCGCGGTCGTCGCCGCGGTCGATTGTCCGGTGACGGTGAAGATGCGCCTGGGTTGGTCCGAAAGCACGCTTGTATACCGTGAGGTCGCGTGCCGTGCGCAGTCGGCCGGCGTAAAGGCGCTGACGCTGCACGCGCGCACCGCGAAGCAGTTTTATAGAGGGAGTGCCGATTGGGCACACATCGCCGCGCTCAAGCGCAGCGTCGACATTCCGGTGATCGGCAACGGCGATCTGAGCGACCCGCACGATGCGCTGCGTAAAATGCAAGAGAGTGGCGTCGACGGCATCATGCTCGGGCGGGCCGTGCTCGGCAATCCGTGGTTGGTCGGCGGAGTCCGCGACCTTATGGAAGGCCGCCCCGTCCGCCAACTTCCCGGGGCGCCTGCGCGCTTGCGGTACGCGATGCATCATTACCGGACGATGGTGTCCGAATGGGGCGAGGTGCGCGCCGTGCCGCAGATGCGCAAGCACCTCGGCTACTACCTCAAAGGCTTCAGCGGCGCAAGCGAGCTGCGTGAACGCTTGATGCGCACGCCGACCGCCGCGGAGACGCTTGCGCTCGTCGCAGCGACGATCGAACGACTTGAAAACAGCGAGTCGCTCGCGGCGTGAACCTGACGGAACCAAGCCCGCTCTACGGCAGCGCATCGCCGCAAGCACTGTACGACGAGACCTATGAAAACTACAAAAGCTTTGTGAACCCGCCGCTCGCGCGGGTCATGAAGCTGTCGGGTTCGCCCGTAGAAGTGCGCGCGAGCGGAGCGACGATCTGGGATCATACCGGTAAAGCGTATCTCGACTTCGCCGGCGGCTACGGCGTCTTTACGCTCGGACATTCGCATCCGCGCGTGATTGCCGCCGTACGCGACCAGCTCGACCGCATGTCGCTCTCGGGGAAGACGATGTTCGATCCGCTCGTCGGCCGGCTCGCGAAGCGCCTAGCCGAGATGACGCCGGGCGACCTCGCCGTCTCATTTTTCGCCAACAGCGGGACCGAAGCGGTCGAAGGTGCGCTCAAACTCGCGCGGGCAGCGACGCGACGGGCAAAGATCGTGGCGACCCACAACGCGTTTCACGGTAAGACGCTCGGAGCGCTGTGCGTCAGTGGCCGCGACGCATACAAGACGCCCTTCGGACCGCTGCTGGCCGACGTCGTGCACGTACCGTACGGCGACGCTGCGGCGCTCGTACCTGCACTACACGGGGCGGCCGCCTTCGTCGTCGAGCCCGTGCAAGGCGAGGGCGGCATCATCGTGCCGCCGCTCGGCTACCTGCGCGATGCGCGCAAAGCGTGCGACGCTTCCGGAACGCTCTTGATTGCCGACGAGGTGCAGACTGGGCTCGGCCGATGCGGGTTGCTTTTCGGCTGCGACCGCGACGGCGTCGTCCCGGACATCCTCGCGCTCGCCAAAGGCCTCTCGGGCGGCGTCGTTCCGATCGGTGCGTACGTCGCACGTCGCTCCGTATGGGACGCGGCCTACGGCCGGGCGCCGCTCCTCCACACATCGACCTTCGGCGGCAATCCGCTGGCATGCGCGGCCGCGCTCGCGGCGCTCGACGTGTTGCGCGACGACGATCTCGTCGCAAGCGCGCGCGCGCGGGGCGAACACCTCCTAAGCGGTGCTCGAAGCATTGCCGCTGCGTATCCGGAAGTGGTGCGCGAAGCGCGCGGACTCGGATTACTCGTCGGCGTCGAGCTGCATAGTGAAGGGTATGCGGGAACCATCGTGCCCGAGATGCTCAAACGCGGCGTGACCGCGGCCTGGACGCTTAACATGCAGCGCATGATCCGGCTCGAACCGCCGCTCATCGTGAGTGAGGCGGAAGTCGATACCGCGCTCGACGCGCTGCGTGCCGCGGTCGGAATCGCGCACGAACGGCTCGGCGCTCTGCACGCCGTCAAAGCCTAGTCTGCCACGTGCCGTTCGTTGAAAGCACGATCGTCGTGCGGGCCCCCGCGCGCAACGTATACGAACTCGCGAAGGATCAGGAGCGTTTTCCCGAATTCATGCCCGACGTCGAACTCGTGACCGTGATGGAACGCGACGGCGAGCGGATCATCTCGCGCTGGAAGACGCTCGTCGAAGAGGCGCCGATCGAGTGGATCGAAGAGGATCGCTTCGACGACGCACGCTTACGCGTCGACTACAAACTGCTCGAAGGCGACCTCGATACGTTCGAGGGCTCGTGGACCTTCGACGAACGTGACGGCGAAACCCATGTGCGCCTCACCGTCACCTATGACTTCGGGGTTCCGACGCTCGCCGAACTGATCGGCCCGACTCTGCACAAGAAGGTCCAGGAAAACAGCGAGATGATGCTCGCGGCGCTGAGACGTCAGGCTGAAGGCGCGCCTTGAGGCGGCTCACCGCGGGCGTCGCATGGAATTCACGCGCACCGCGATCGAGGCGATCGCATAGACGATGATGACGGCATAACCGACGATCACGAAGCGCGTTTGCGGAAGTACGATGCCTTGATGAACGTCTCGCACCTGCACGATGATGCCGACGATCGCGACGATGAGCAAGACTACGCTGAGCACGTTGCGTGCGGCAAGCGAGCGGATCATGAAGGGAAAGAGCCCATCTTCTGCGGTTTCGCGCGATTCAAATACGAACCCCGTTGACGGAAGGCGACGCAGGTCCCGGAGGACGGCGGCGAACATCCCCTCCCGTGAAGTTCGCCTTCATCATTCACCCGACGTCGTTCGAGGACGTTGTGCGGTACGAGCCGGGGGCGGTCGGCAAGGGCCGGCCGCTGATCGAGAAAATCATGGAATGGATGCCCGCGTATGCGGCCGCACACGTGACTGGCGTGCGTGCGCCGGACGGGCGTGAGACGGAAGGCTGGTTCGTTGCGGCGACCTTCATGCCCGAACCGATGCTTGCGATGCCGCGCGAAACCGTTTACGCGAAGATTTCGTCCGCGATTGCGCTTGGCGGCGAGCTCGGCGCCGAAATCGTCGGACTCGGTGCATTTACGGGGGTCGTCGGTGACGCCGGGCTCACGCTGGCCGAGCGTTCGCCGCTGCCGCTGACGACCGGCAACTCGTTAACGATCGCGGCCGGCGTGAAAAGCTTGCTGCGGGGCGCCCGAGAGATGGAAGTCGAACTCGCAGCCGCGACGGCCGTCGTCGTCGGCGCGACGGGTTCGATCGGTTCGGCTTGCGCCGAACTGCTTGCGCCTCACGTAGCGCAGCTCGTGCTCGTTGCGCGCAACCGGACCCGACTCGAAAAGTTCGCGGCCTCGCTACGGGACCGCGTCGCCTGCGGCCTTTGGGTTTCGACCGACGTACATGAAGCCGTGCCGCGTGGTCAGCTCGTGCTCACTGCCACGAGCTCCACCCATGAGCTGATCGAACCGGCCGACTTGCGCGCCGGCGCCGTCGTCTGCGAGCTTTCGTTGCCGCACGACGTCGGTCGGCGCGTCGCACTGGAACGGCCCGACGTGCTCGTGACCGAGGGGGGGAACATGCTCGTGCCCGGCCACCCACGCTTTGCGCGCGTGCGTGAGCCCGGACGCGACTTCGACCTCGGGCTACCGCCGAACACCGCGCTTGCGTGCATGTCGGAGACGATGGTTCTTGCGCTCGAGGAACGGCGCGAAGACTACACGCTCGGTCGCGGAATCGATCTCGAAAAAGTTCGCGAAATCGACGCGCTCGCGACGAAGAACGGCTTCGAGCTTGCGACGATGCGCGCGTTCGACGCTGCCATCACGCCGGAGCAAATTGCTGCAACCAAGGCCGCTGCTGCGCGGCGGCGCATGGTTCGCGCGTGAAAAGGATTGTCTCGGTTTCGCTCGGCTCGTCGTCGCGAGATCACCGCGCGAGCATCGAACTGCTCGGCGAAGCGTTCGAGATCGAACGCACCGGAACCGACGGCTCGCTCGCGCGCGCGATCGACAAGCTGCACGAGCTCGACGGTACCGTCGACGCGATCGGCCTCGGCGGCATCGACGTCTACTTGTACGCGGGTTCAAAGCGCTTCGCATTGCGGGACGGGTTGCGACTGCTCGAAGCCGTAAAGAAAACGCCGGTCGTCGACGGCAGCGGCCTCAAGAATACGCTCGAGCGCGAAGCGGTGCGCTATCTGCGCGACGAACTACACGTGCCGCTCGCGGGCACGAAGGTCCTAATGGTGAGCGCACTCGATCGGTTCGGGATGGCGCAAGCACTGGTCGAGGCGGGCGCCGACGTGCTCTTCGGCGATTTCATCTTTGCACTCGATCTCGACAAGCCGGTTCGCGGTCTCGCCGAATTCGAAGCACTCGCCGAGCGCTATCTACCCGATGCCTGTAAACTTCCGTTCCAATTTTTTTACCCGACCGGCAAAAAGCAAGACCGCGCGCCGCAGCCGAAGTATCCGCAATATTATGCCGAGGCGGATATTATCGCGGGCGATTTTCATTTCATGCGGCAGTTCATGCCGCAGCGGCTCGACGGAAAGACCGTGCTGACCAACACGTTGACGGCACGCGATGTCGAAGAACTTCGCGCGCACGGCATCGCACGACTCGTGACCACCACGCCTGATTTTGGCGGCCGGTCGTTCGGTACCAACGTCGTCGAGGCGGCCTTTCTCGCGCTGCTAGGGAAGCGCTGGGAGGACGTCACCCCGGCCGACTATGCGACCATGCTCGAACGCGTTGCGTTACGTCCGCGCGTCCTCGATCTCGGGGTGGCTTCGCCCGAGTGAGTCTCGTTCGCCAACTCATCGCGCGGCAACCCGTCGACAGCCGGCGCACCGCGGGCGGACCTGCACTGCGGCGCGTCCTCGGTGTGCCGGGACTGATCAGCGTGGGCCTGGGCACGATGCTCGGCGGCATCTTCACGACTATCGGCGTAGGAACGCTAGCCGCCGGGCCGGGCGTTGTTGCAGCCTTCTTGCTGTCCGGGCTCGCCTGCGTATTCGTATCGCTGTGCTACGCGGAACTCGCATCGATGGTACCGATCGCCGGCAGCGCGTACACGTATGCGTACGCGACGCTCGGTGAAGCGGTGGCCTGGATCATCGGCTGGGATCTGATCCTGGAATATGGTATCAGCGTTGCGCCCGTCGCTGCGTCGTGGTCGGGCTACGCGCAAGCATTTCTCGGGAATTACGGCATCGTCTTACCGGCCTGGGCGAAGGTTGCGCACTTGGCGCTTGTGCCTGGCGGGATCGACGTCGCGCATACGCAGATCGATTTTTTCGCGGTGCTCGTGGTCCTCGCGATCACGGCATTGATCGCGCTCGGCATCAAGGAATCGACCTCGGTTAATTCGCTGCTCGTAATCGTACAGGTCGTTGCGATCGCCGTCTTCGTGATCGCGCTGCTTGGAGCGTTGCATCCCGGGAATTACCATCCGGCCTTCCCACGTGGACTGCACGGTGTCGTCAACGGTGCGGCGCTGGTTTTCTTCGCGTACATCGGGTTCGACACGGTGACCGTTGCGTCGGAAGAAGCGAAGCGTCCGGAACGCGACGTTCCCATCGCGGTGATCGGGTCGCTTGCGATCGGCGCCGTCCTGTACGTGGCAATCGCATGGATAACGGTCGGCGTCGTCCCGTGGGCGCACATCGATAAAGACGCCGGGATGGCCGACGCCGTCCGACGGGCGGGCAACAACCCCTACGTCGCCGGTATCGTGACGGCGGGCGCGATCGCCGGCACCACGACCGTCATGCTGACGTCACTGCTCGGGCAGGTTCGCATCTTTTACGTGATGGCGCGCGACCGGATGCTGCCGCCGTTCGTCTCACGCATCGATCCGCGCACGCGCACGCCGCTCGTCACGACCGTGACGACGGGCGTCGTCGTCGCGGTGCTCGCGGGTATCGTGCCGCTCGACGTTCTGCTGTCGCTCGTCAACATCGGAACGCTTTCGGCGTTCGCAATTGTGTGCGCGGGCGTACTGGTGTTGCGGTATGCGCGACCGGCGGCACGCCGCCCGTTTCGCGCGCCGTTCGGACCGCTCGTCGCCGCGCTGGGCTGCGCGCTCTGCCTTTACCTGATGATCGGAGGACTTTCGGGCGGCACTTGGCTGCGCTTTATAATCTGGTTTTTCGTCGGTGCCGTCGTGTATGCGTTCTATGGTCGCCGGCATTCACTGTTGCGCCCCGGCCAAGCCGATGTTGTCGCGGCCACCGTGGCGGAACCTTGAGACGAACAACGTTAGGCTCCGAACATGACTTGGCGCTGACTACGCCGTGACCCGTGCCGGCCGGCTCTCATCGACGAGCCGCCTGCTGCGTCCCCACATGAGCGCGACGCCGAGGACGATGTATGCGGCGAAAAGGTACGGGAAATACGTTGTCGGCGGCGGAGGCACCGGATACACGCTGCCGACGGCGGGAATCATGAGCAATGCGAGCGAGAAGACTGCAACGGCGACGTTGCGACCACGTAGTTCGCCGATGCGACGCAGGTAGAGCGGGGCGCCGAATGAGACGAACGCGTAGATTGCAATGAAGCCGAACGAGCCGAGTGTTGCTGTGTCGTTAAATGCGTCGAGCGGCGCGACACCGCCGAGCAACATGCCGCCGCCGACGGCAGCCAGCACGGCTGCAAACACGGCAAGGGCGGCGCTCGGCGTACGAAACCGGCTATGCGTTCGATCCAAGAATGCCGGAAACAAACCTCTGCGGCTCATCGTAAAGATGATGCGGCCGCCGGCGTTGAGCGAAGCGAGCGTGATCGAGAACGCCGAGAGCAGCGCGCCGACGTCGATCGCAAGCTTGAGCGCGGGAACGCGTGCACCGTCGGCAAGCACATCGAGCGGTGTTCCGAGCTTGTCGAGCGGCGTCGCAAGACCGCGGGCACCCAGTACTTCGGCATACGCGCAGAAGATGAAGAACGCGCCGGAGACCAGCACGCTGAGGATAACGGCCGTGGGAATCGTGCGCAGCGGGTCGCGTGCCTCTTCGCCCAGTGACGTTGCACTCTCGAAGCCCACCAGCGAAAAAATCGCGATCGTAGTGCCGAGCGCGACGCCCGAGACGTTCGCGCCGTGCAGCGAGAGCTGAGCTGCATCGAAAAGCGTGCCGTGACGTTGCAAAACGAAGACGAAGAGCACGAGGATCAAACTGACCGAACCCGTTTCCAACAGTAAGAGGGTGATGGTCGAGAGGCGGATGTCGCGGTATGCCAGTCCGAATGCGAGCAGAAGGCAAACGCCGACTGCCGCCAGACCGGGTATGGCGAGGTGGCCGAAGCGCGCGAGTGCGTTGGCGAACACCGCAAAACCCGTCAGGCCGGCAACGCCGACGAACGCATCGGCCCACAACAGCGACCAGCCGCATAGCATGCTTCCGCGAACCCCCAAGGCCCGTCGCGCGTACTCGTAGAGAGAACCCGCCGATGCCGAGCGCGTCGCAAACACGCGGATGTTGAGCGCAACGGCGAGCAGCATTAGGGTACCGAACGCGTACGCGAGCCAACTTGCGTTTCCGGCCGACGCGTACATGAGGGGTACGATGAGCACCGGCGTCATCGTCGGTCCGAGCATGGCGATCGACTGCGCGAGCACTTCCCACAGGTTGAGAACGCCGCTGCGAAGCGGAGTCACGAGCCGCGTTCGGCCTTGCGGCGATCCGCGCCGCCGGGCAAAGTCCGACAGCCTGCGTCGTGCAGCACCTCGCGTGCGGCGCGCACCCCTTCGCGAGCCGCGCCTTCCATGAATCCTTGGAAGATCACCGAGCAATGCTCGCCCGCAAAGAGGACGTTCCCCTGACGTACGCGTTCGTACCCGGCGATGCGCGTGTACTGTCCGACGAGCCAGCCCGAATAGCTGCCGCGCGCGAACGGATCGAAGGTCGGATGGCTGAGCACGGCCTTGCCGGTGTAATGCTTCGTTGCTCCGGGCCAGACGGCATCGAGCTCCGCGGTAAACGTACGTGCGAGCGAGGACGTGTACGGGGTAAGGGTCGTCGTGTACGCCGACGGCGGTCGGAGCGTTGCACTGCGGTGCGCGGCCGCGTAATCCACGATCAATCCGGTGCGCCCCCGCTGCGCGCGGCTGGCTTCCCATGTTTGAATGAACGGCCCGTCGTAGGTGATGTCGCCGCTGCTCTCTCCCGGCCAGGCACCCGAACCTCGCCAATAGCGGTCGTCGAATTGCACGATCAACTTGGAATGTTCGCCGTAACCCAGCTCGTCGATCGCGGCCCGCTTGCGCCTATCGAAGCCGGCGCGTGAGATGTCCAGGCGGCGCAGGACGGAGAATGGGATCGTGACGATCGCTTTGTCGACGATCTCGGTGCGTATCCCGGAGCTTGTCGCAAACGTCAGCCCGATGCGGCCGTCGGAGAGCTGTGCAATCGCTTCCAAACGGTGCCCCAAGCGCACCGTCTCGGGCGGAAGATGCGCCGCAATAGCGCTCGGCAGCCGGTCGTTGCCGCCGACGATATGATAGCGTTCGTCGGAAGGGCCAAGTGTTACGAATTCGCCGGTTCGCTCATTGTAATACGGCTGACGCCCGAGCCAGTACACCATGTTGAGCGAACTCTGGCGATGCGCGTCGATCCCGTACTCGGCGACGTACTGCAGGTGAATGTACTCACCGATCTTCGAGCGAATGCCGCCCGGGACGAAGCGTTCGATCCACTGCGCAAGGTTCATCGCGTCGAGCGCGCGCCCGGTTGACGTCGAGCGGTCGTACGTCGTGACGGGACCCGCCGCCAGCACCTGATGCGCAAGGGTGCGATAGATCGGGCGGAAATCGTGGAAGAGCTCGCGCTCGGGATAGTATGCGCCGCGCTCAAAGATCGTTTGCTGCGCGCTCGCGGGGTCGGCGGCGAGCACGTCCGCGAGTTGTAAACCGAAACGCTTGGCGAGCGCCTGCATCGTCGTGTGATCGCTGTCGATCAGCTCGGCGCAGTACTCGCTGACCCCTCGGTTGTCCCAGAACGCACGCTCGGAGTGCATGCGGCCGCCGACACGCTGCTGCGCTTCGTAAACGATCGACGGCACGCCGCAATCGTGCAGGCACAGCGCGGCATTCAATCCGGCGATGCCCGCTCCCACGATTGCGACGCGTGGATTGCCGGTCGGCGGCGAGGCAGCGTCGAGCGCGCTTGGGCTCGGCAGCGGCGCAAGGGCGGCTGCTGCGCCGGCCAAAAACGTTCGCCGCGAGACGCCGGACGATACCGGAGGGACGCGAAAACCGCGTCTGGGGAACATAGGGCGTTGCCTAAATTCGGATGTCGGCGCTCAGGAACGCCTGGAACGGCAAGCGCTGTCCGACATAGCCGGTTTGTCCGTTGTTGTACCAGCTTCCATAGGGATACGCAAGTTGGACCGGCGGATTCTCAACGAAGTTGCCGGCGGGCGCGAGGAGGTTCGACGGCAGCTGCGCGTAGACGCACGTCGAGCCGTTGTCCCACGGATATTTGCGTTGCAGGCACAGATCCGTTAGCCCCGTCAGCGTCAATCGCAGCGTAATGGCTCGGCTTGCTTCGTACGCGAACTGCGAGTTCACGGTGATGCGCACGGGCTCGCGGAAGTCGCCGAAGCTGTCGAACCGCCCGGTGTACTTATCGGGGATGAACAGGTAATTCGAACACGATTGCGTGTTCGCGGCGTTGGACGTCGCGTTGGTCGTCGTCATACAGCTAACCGGGTCGTAGCCGGGCCAGATCAGCGGCGAACCGTAGAATGAACCCGAGCTGTACGTTGCGCTCGGCGTGAACGTGAAGCGGTTGTGCTTGTAGTTGAGGACGACCGTGGCGACGTCGGGCGTCTCGTAACCGTTCGCTCCTTGAAACGGCGACGGTAGAATATCGTAGGGCGTGTACTCGCCGTTGCGATCGAACAACGCTTGCGCCGGGGCGTTGAAGTAGGGGTTCGCTATGCTGCCTGCGGCGCAGGCTGGATCGGGCGTGCCGCCGGGGAGATAGCAGGCTGCCGCCGGGACACCGCTGCTCGTCGTGCCGCAAAGCGCTGCGTTCGTGCCGCTCGCGCAGGCCGACGTGTAGGCGTTGTAATTGCGGATAGAGTCGTTGAGGTTGTCGATCTCGTTGCGGCCGCCGGCGCCGAAGTCGTTGTAGCGGACCCTGCTGCGCGTGAAGGTATAGCTCAGTAGTCCGGAGAGACCGTTGCGTTCGAAATCGCCCTTACGGAGTTGAAACTCCACGCCGTAGTTGCGCTGCCGCCCGACGTTGAGCCCGTCGAGCACGCCCTGCGTTCCGATCGGAACGTTCGCGAGTTGATCCTGTGTCGAGCGGTAGAACGGCGTCAGCTTGAACGAGATGTCCGTGTTCTTGATGTGCCGTTCGAGCGAGAGGTCGTAGTTGTTCGAGTACGACGGCCGCGACTGATGGAACGGCGTATTGTAGCCGTAAGGCAAGAACTGTCCGATGAACGACGGCGAATCTTGCTGCAGCACGTTGTACTGCTGATACGAGGTCGGCGCCGGGGCGGCGTAGCGCCCGTACGATCCGCGCAACACCGTATCGGGATCGACGGTATACGTGAACGAGAGGCGCGGTTGGTACGCCGTGAAACTGACCGTGCGCGGGCTGACGTTGGCTAAGTCGGCGTTGGTGCCCGGCGCGCACAGTGAGGAGCCGGTGAGCGGATCGACGCCGTACGTCGCCGTTCCTGGAGTGAGTGAGCCCACAGTCGGGCCATTATAGGTTCCCGTGCACTGGGCAACCGACGTCGCGCCCGTGCCGAAGGAAAATTCGCGGTTGTACGCGCCGAACCAAAACGCCCGCGCCGGATATCCACCGGCCGTATCGTCGAGGCGGTACGTGAAGTTTTCGACGCGCAGGCCGGCATTGATGTTGACGCGATCGCTCGGATGCCACTGGTCGGCAAGCGAGACCGAGCTGAAGAAGGGGGTGATCTCGTCGATCTGCACGCTTCGACCGTCGTTCGTGACGCGGTAGCCGGCCTTGTTCGTGGCTGCCGGCGAACCCGCCGGCGGCGCGATGGGGTTGCCGTTTGCGTCCACGGCGGTCAGCGATTGCGACGGGAACCCGGGCGCAGCGAGCCCGAACGAGCCGTACGATACGAGACCTCCCGCCGGGTTAAAGACCGAGCCGTTACTGTTATTGTAGATCGGCGTATAGCAACTCGCGTACAAGCCCGTCTGCGGGTTGTAGCAGTTTCCGGCCGAGTCGACCAAGTTCGTCGTGATCGCGCCCTGATACGTGTTGCCGCTGTAGGTTTCGAGCTTTTGCGTTTGATAAGACGCCGTCGCCGTCAGCAGATTCTGCGTATTCAACTGATTCGAATACATCGCGGTCGCGCCGAAGCTGTTGCCGTGCACCTCGTAATCTTGAATCTCGCCGCCGTACGTGGTGAACGCACTGACCGGACCGTTGATGAACCAGTCGTTGTACTCGTTGTAGCCGTAGAGCCGCAAATAGGAACTCGCGTTGAAGTTTTTTTGATACTGGAGCTTGAGCAGCGAGACGTTGTGATCGTCGCCGTCTCGATTGTTGGGATCGATCAGCCCCGCAAACGGCGTGTGCGTGGCGCTCTCATGTGATACGTCAGCTGCGATCTTGGTGGGATCGGGCGGCGCGTAGAGGGGGCCCGTGTAGATGTACTGGTCCGTATAGGTGGCGGGGCCGCCGTAGCCTTGCGTTAAAAGCGCGTTACCGCCCAGATCGTTCGGCGAGCTGTAGAATTGACTTTGGATGTCGCTCGTTACGTAGAGCAGTTGGATGTCGTCTTTGAGGCCGCCGCCCTTGTGCGGCAGGCCGAAGTGGAAATTCGCCAGGCTGTCGCGCTCGCTCGTATTCGCAATCGCGTAGGAGTTGCCCGGAGAAAATAAGGCCGGCCCGCTGCCGTCGTAGACCTGACCGTTATTGCCGGTCGGAATCTGCAACGGATAAAAGAACAGCGGCACGCCTGCGCCGTTGAACTGATCGGAATAGCGGTAGTCCTGGTTTTCGCCACCGAGCCCGATGTAGTACGAAAAATTGCGGTTGCTGGTGGCGCCGCTCGCTTCGGCGCTGAACTTATGATAGAAGGCCGGCGCCCCAACGCCGAGGCTGACGTTTTCGTAGCCCGGATAGGCGCCTGTCTTGATGACTTGGTTGATGTAGCCCGACAGGCCCGACGCCTCGGCCGATGGCGGCGTGCCGCCCGTATACGTTTGCACTTCCTGCTGTCCGAGGCTCGACAGCGTCGTGATCGGAGCGAAATCGGAAGCGCGCTGCACGGGGATGCCGTCGAGTTCGTTTGCGACGTCGCTGTAGTCGCCGCCGCGAATGTAGACGAGCTGATTCCAGCCCTGCTGGCCCTGCGGAACGTTCGCGCCGGGAGTCGTCGCAATGGCACTGTACGCTTGATTGAGACCGCCCGGACCGCTGACGGCCTGGGAGGCTGTCTGGCCAGCCGCGTTGACCGAATAGACGTCGCTCGTCGTTCCGGGCCGGACGAGACTCGAATTGCTGCGCGCGCTTACCTGCGCGATTTTCCGTAACGTCTTGGCGAGCGAAAAGGTACCGACCGTTTGCACTTGATCGGCGAACACCGAAATGCCGCTTGCCGAAGCCGGATCGTACCCGGCGAGTTGCACGGAGACGACGTACGTGTCCGGTGCGAGCGAGATGAACGCAAACGCACCCCTCGCGTCGCTGCGCGCGCTCGCGGTCTGCGACGGCGAGACCGCCGTCACGACGACGCCGCCCAGGGGCGTGCCCCCGCTATCGACGACGCGCCCACGCAGGCCGCCGGTCGTTCCGGCGACGGCAGGTCCGAGCAAGAATGCGACGAGTGCGATGAGCAGCAGTCCAGAGCAGTAACGAACGAGCACGGCAACCTTCCCATTGACGAAATAACCGTCGCTTTTTTCGAAAGAGCGAGATTTCTACCGATGACAAGTTGGTTTTTTGCGCTCTTTGGGGTCGAGTGGAGAAGCACCTCGGCCTGCGGGGGTTGATCCCGGGCGTTACAATAGGTGGTAAGCCGCTCATTTTTGGGAGTCCTCATCGTGCCTGTGACCCGCTTGCGTACCGACGAGCTCGTCGAACGGCGCGAGCGCGCGGTCGCGCGCGGGGTCGCAACGGCTCACCGGGTTTTCGTCGCGCGGGCCGAGGGAGCGCGGCTGTGGGACGTCGACGGACGCGAATTCATCGACTTTGCAGGCGGCATCGGCGTGATGAACCTCGGGCATCGCCACCCAGCCGTCGTGGCCGCCGTGCAAGCGCAACTCGAGGCCTTCACCCACACGAGCTTCCAAGTCGGGATGTACGAAGGCTATGTGGCGTTGGCGGAGCGGCTCAACGATTTGGCGCCCGGAACGTCGCCCAAGAAGACGCTGCTGCTCACGACCGGCGCGGAAGCAACGGAAAACGCCGTCAAGATCGCGCGCGAGGCGACGGGGCGGCCGGCCATCGTGTCGTTTACATATGGCTATCACGGGCGCACGCTGCTGGCCTTGTCACTGACCAACAAGGTCGCGCCGTACAAGCAAAACTTCGGTCCTTTTGCGCCCGAAACGTATTGCGCGCCGTTCCCGGACGTGCGTCGCGGCTGGACGACGGAACGCGTGCTCGAGGAACTCGACGTGCTGTTCGAAACGCAGGTCGCGGCCCAGCGGATCGCCGCGTTCATCATCGAGCCGGTACTCGGCGAGGGCGGTTTCGTGCCGGCACCCGCCGCATTTCTAACGGAACTTCGGCGGCTGTGCGACCGCCACGGTTGCCTTCTGATCGCCGATGAAGTGCAGACCGGCTTCGGCCGCACCGGAACGTTCTTCGCGATCGAAGGGGCCGACGTCGAACCCGATTTACTGTGCTTTGCGAAAAGCGTCGCGGGGGGCTTACCCCTCGCGGGCGTCGTCGGCCGTGCGATGGTCATGGATGCGGTGCCGCCCGGCGGGCTCGGCGGAACGTACGCCGGAAATCCGCTTGCCTGTGCGGCCGCACTTGCAACGCTCGACGCGTACGAACGCGAAGACATTCTCGGCCGGGCGCGGGCGCTCGGTATCGAACTGCGCCGGCGCCTCGATGCGCTGCGTTCGCAGTACGTCGAGATCGTCGACGTTCGAGGGCTCGGCGCGATGCTCGCGCTCGAATTCGCCGAATCCGTACCGGCGGCGGATCGCGTTAGCCTCGCGAAGCGCGTCGTCGATGCGGCTTTCTGCGATGGCTTGATCGCGTTGACGGCCGGCCCGCGTGCGAACGTTCTTCGCATCCTCGTTCCGCTCGTCGCGACGAGCGACGACATCGAGCGCGGTTTCAGCGCGCTCGCGCGCGCCTGCGCGCTCGTCTTGCAAGGTGGCTCCGCCCAAGTAGAGCCTCTTTGACATTGCTTCTCTCCATCCAGCGAGGCCCAAAATTCTTGTACGCAACAAACTCGACGACGTCCGCGCCTATACGCACAGCGTCCTAGAAGTCATCAACAGCCGGGCGATCGACCGCACCCAAGCGGCTTGGATCGTCAAGGAAACCGTCGACGGTTTCCGCGATCACGTCAATCCCGGTTTCCTCGAATACCGCAAGAGCGGCGCAAAGGGCACGCTCGATGCGGCGGTCGAGTGGTCCGACTCCGGAAACATTTTCACCGACGTCAACGGCCGCGAGTACATCGATTGCCTGGGCGGCTTCGGCATCTTCAACGTTGGACACCGGCACCCCAAAGTCGTGGCTGCGGTGCACGCGCAGCTGGAGCGCCAAGCGCTGCACAGTCAGGATCTTCTCGATCCGCTGCGCGCGATGCTTGCGAAAACGCTCGCGTTGCTGACGCCGGGCGAGCTGCGATACTCATTCTTTAGCAATAGCGGAACCGAATCGATCGAAGCGGCGCTCAAACTGGCCCGCTTGTACGATCCGAAAAAACCGACGATCATCGTCGCATCCAAAGGCTTTCACGGCAAGAGCTTCGGGTCGCTGTCCGCTAGCGGAAAGTCGACCTTCCGCGTTCCGTTCGGCCGCATGCTTTCGGGCTTCATGCACGTGCCCTTCAACGACGTTTTATCGCTCGTCGACGTGTTCAACACGTGCCGCATGACGGGCCAAGATGTGGGCGCGGTCTTGCTCGAACCGGTTCAAGGCGAGGGCGGCGTCAACGTACCGAACGACGAGTACCTGCCGGCCGTGCGCAAGCTTTGCGACGAGTTCGGCGCCCTGCTAATCTTCGATGAAGTGCAGACGGGCATGGGCCGTACCGGTAAGATGTTCGCCTGCGAGCATTGGGACGTCGTTCCCGACGTCATCTGTCTTGCCAAGGCACTCGGCGGCGGCGTCATGCCGATCGGCGCGACGGTCGCAACTGAAGCGGTCTTCTCGCGGTTGTTCGACAATCCGTTCCTGCACACGACGACCTTCGGCGGCAATCCGCTCGCCTGCGCGGCGGCGCTCGCGACGATCGACGTGCTAATCGAAGAGCGCCTGCCCGAACGTGCCGTAGAAATGGGCGCGTACATGCTGGCCGGCTTGCGCCAAGCGGTGCGTGGGCACGAGGACACCGTCGTCGACGTGCGTGGCAAAGGGTTGCTGATCGCGCTCGAGTTTACAAGCGACGAGGTCGGGTTCGCCACGTCGAAATATCTGTTCGATCGCGGCGTGCTCGTCGCCGGTACGCTCGTGAACTCGCGCGTCGTCCGGGTCGAACCGCCCTTGACGATCGAGCGCGCTCAGGCCGACCGCGTCTTTACGATCCTCGCCGAAGCGCTCGACGCGATGGCGCGCGAACGCGTTGCGCTTAGCGCCTAAACTCACACTGCCGTTGCTACCGGAGTCTTCGCATGCTGCAAATTGATCGCGTCTCAACCGGCCGTGCCGCCGTTCTCGAGCATCTCGAACGCGATGCCGACGGTACGGCACGCCTTTTTATGGGCGGAACGTGGCAGCCGTCGTCGGACGGCGCGACACGGGGGTGCATCGACCCTGCCACCGGGGATGAAGTCGCCCGCGTAGCCGAAGGAACGCGCGCCGACGCCGAACGCGCGATCGAACTTGCGCGCACGGCGTTCGACGAGGGGACGTGGCCGCAGACGGCACCCGCCGAGCGCGCGCGCGTACTGCTTGCACTCGCCGATCTCATCGACCGGCACGCAGGCGATTTTGCGAAGCTGGAGACGCTCGGCTGCGGGAAGCCGCTGCGCGAAGCGGAGTTCGACGTCGCAGACGCCGCCGCGTGCTTTCGGTATTACGCGGGCCTCGCGACCAAACCGCACGGACAAACCTTCGACGTCCCGGCGCCTTCGATGAGCTTTACCGTGCGCGAACCGATCGGTGTGTGCGGCCAGATCGTGCCCTGGAATTATCCACTATTGATGGCGACGTGGAAGCTTGCACCGGCGCTTGCAGCGGGCAACGTCTGCATTCTCAAGCCCTCGGAATATACGCCGCTCTCCGCGCTTTGGCTTGGAAAACTGGCGCAGGAAGCGGAACTTCCGAACGGCGTGATGAGCGTGATCCCGGGTGCGGGCCCCGTGGTCGGCGCGGCGCTTGCGGAAAGCATGTTCGTTGATAAGATCGCATTTACGGGCAGCGTGCCGACGGGACAATCGATCATGCGGGCCGCCGCCGGCAACGTCAAGAAAATTTCGCTCGAACTCGGCGGCAAGTCGCCCAACATCGTGTTCGCCGATGCCGACTTCCAAACGGCAATCGACTACGCGCTCTTCGGCATCTATGCAAACGCTGGGCAAGTCTGTTCCGCCGGTTCGCGCCTGGTACTACAACGTGAGATCGCCGACCGGTTTCTCACCGAACTGGTACGTCGCGCGCAGGCGATAACCATCGGCGACGGCTTCGATTCGCGTACCGAGATGGGTCCGCTCGTCAGCGAGACACAGCGCGAGCGCGTCGAGCGCTACATCGCCCTCGGCCGCGACGAGGGCGCGACCTTACTCTGTGGCGGCAGCCGCGCGGCGGTGTCCGGCGGCGAAGGCGGTTACTACATCGAGCCGACCATCTTTACCGACACGACGCCCGACATGCGCATCGTGCGCGAAGAGATCTTTGGCCCGGTGCTCGTCGTCCAGCTCTTCGACGACGAAACCGAAGCAATTCGCATCGCGAACGACAGCGCCTACGGCCTCGCGGGCGCCGTCTTCACGAACGATGCCGCGCGCGCACACCGCGTGATCCGCAAACTCCGCGCCGGAATAACGTGGATCAACACCTATCATCCGACGTACAACGAAGCGCCGTGGGGCGGCTACAAACAATCGGGCATCGGTCGCGAACTGGGCACCTACGGCTATGACGCCTACACCGAAGTCAAGCAGGTCAACGTCAATCTCGCCGTGGAGCCTTCCGGTTGGTTCCGCAAACCAGAGGCCTGACCGGCCGCAGCGACCGTAGCCTCCCGCTTCTGCCGATCACTTGACGGGACAGGTCGCTCCGCGCATTGCGACCTTCTTGAATGCCGGCTCGTCATGCGTCGGGAAGGCGCTCTTTCCGCCGCCGCTTGCGTGAAGGCAGTTGTACGAGAAGCTGTACGCGAGAATCGCTGCGTATTGATCGGGTTTTAACGAGCCCGGTGAACTGAGCGGCATCTGTTGCGTGACGATCGTGCGGATCTGCGAGACGCTCAGATTCGCGTGACCGAAACCGGCGCCGGTGAGCGCGGGAGCCGAGATGCCCTGCAATTTCGCGCCGTGACACGATGAGCAGCGGCGAAGCTTCTTCCTCGCCGTCGTCGTTGACCGGCGTCACCCAGGCTTTGCGCAATTGCGTGACGTTTCGTTTGGTGATTGGCCTAGAGCCGTGTAGCGATTCCCGCCGAACGTTTTGCCCCAGATCAGCCAATCGGCATCATCGCCGCTCGCGTGCGGGAGCGCCTGCGCGTCGGGACCGGCCACGCCGGGCGAGGACGAGGAGGAGGCGCTCGGCGAGCCGCCGCTTTGGCCGCATGCGGCCAGCAACGAAGCCAATGCAAGCGCCGCCGTACATCGTATGATAACGAGCCGTTCGTTCCGCGAAACGGACGCTTAAAACCAAACGTTTGCCGCGGTAGAGCGGGATTTCGCCCCCCCGTTGCTCGAAGAAGGCTGGCTGGCGCGAGGCACCCTCGCGTCGCTTTTCGTAGTGACCCCTCGGAGTGTCTCGTGAACGATAAAGAGCTCGTGCTCACCAAAGAAGGCCTCGTCAAGCTTGAGGAAGAGCTCGACGAGCTCAAGACCGTGCACCGCCGCGAGGTCAACGAGCGGATCCGCCAGGCGAAAGAGTTCGGTGACATCTCCGAAAACGCCGAGTACGAAGATGCCAAACAAGAGCAAGCCTTCGTCGAGGGCCGCATCCTTAAAATCGAAGGTCTGGTCCGCAACGCGCGGATCATCGATTCCTCCGAGTACGCGCAAGACGAAGTGCACCTCGGCGCGAGCGTCAAGGTGAAGGATGCCAAGGCGGGCGCGAGTCACGAGTTCACGATCGTCGGCTCGACCGAAGCCGATCCGGTCAACGGCCGGCTCTCGAACGAATCACCGCTTGGCAGCGCGCTGATCGGCAAAAAGAAGGGCGAAACGGTCGACGTGAACACGCCGCGCGGCGTGTCGACCTACAAGATCGAAGGCATCAACTCGACCAAGAAAAAGGTCGCCAAGAAAGCTTCGTGAGCGCGTCACCGCCGCCGGGCAACGAACCCGGCGATGTCGGCAGGCGAGAGACGGAACTACGGGCGGCGAGACGCGCGAATCTCGCTGCTCTGCAGGCGCGCGGCATCGAGCCGTTCCGAGCAACAGGCTTCGGCGTTACGGCGCACGCAAGCGAGGTGCTCGAACGATACGCCGATCTGCACGCCGAGGATCGGCCACCCGAGGCCACGTTCAATCTGGCGGGCCGGTTGCTCGGGTTGCGCAAGATGGGAAAAGGCGCGCTTTGGGCGGACCTGTGGGACCGTAGCGGCCGCCTGCAAATCTATGTGCGCGCGGATGCGGTCGGCGATGATGCCTTTGCTGTTTTCGATGCGCTCGATCTCGGCGATATCGTCGGCGTCGGCGGCACGGCTTTTCGTTCGAAAAAAGGCGACCTTACCTTGCGCGTCGCGCGCTTCGAGGTGCTCGCGAAATCCCTTGCGCCCACTCCCGACAAGTGGCACGGACTCAGCGACGTCGAGAAGCGTTACCGGCAGCGCTACGTCGACTTGATGGTCGACGAGCACGTGCGCCGCATTTTTCTAACGCGCTCGCAGATCGTGGCCGAGATGCGTCGCTTCTGCGATGCGCACGGTTTCGTCGAGTGTGAAACGCCGACCATGGTTAACGTCGCGGGCGGCGCAGCGGCACGCCCCTTCCGCACCCACCACAATGCGCTCGACCTCGATCTCGATTTGCGCATTGCGACGGAACTCAACCTCAAGCGTTTGATCGTCGGCGGTCTCGAACGCGTCTACGAAATCGGGCGCATCTGGCGCAACGAAGGCATCGATACGACGCACAATCCCGAGTTCACGATGCTCGAACTCTACGCGGCCTACTGGTCGATGCACGACATGATGGACTTCAACGAAGCGCTCTTTGCGCATCTCGTAGAAAAGGTGCGCGGTTCGGGCGACGTCGTCTACGGTGAACGAACGATCTCGTTCGCCAGGCCGTTTCGGCGCATCGCGTACTTCGATGCGTTGCAGCACTGGGGCAACCTCTCTCGTGCGACGCTTCTCGATCCCGCCGGCGCCCAGCAGACCCTGGCTGACCTGGGCCTGCCGCCGTCGCACACGCACGGACAGGCGCTCGACAAGATTTTCGAGCGCATCGTCGAGCCGCACCTCATCGATCCGACCTTCGTGCACGACTATCCGGTCGCACTGTCGCCGCTCGCGAAGCGCAAGCGTGACGATCCCGACATCGTCGACCGCTACGAGCTCTTCGGTGCGAACTTCGAACTTTCCAACGCTTTCACCGAACTCAACGATCCCGACGACCAACGCCGGCGTTTCGAGATGCAGATCGACGAGCGCAAGCGCGGTAACGAAGAGGTTCCGCCGCCCGACTGGGACTTTGTAAGTGCTCTCGAGTACGGCATGCCGCCGACCGCCGGCATCGGCATCGGCGTCGACCGCGTCGTCATGCTACTGACCAATCAGCAGTCGATCCGCGAAGTGATCCTTTTTCCGCTGCAGCGGCCGCTGTAGAACGTGGCCTCTTCACAGGCTAGCGTTAGCACTTCTGGTATCTAAGGAGTTATGTCCGTAATGATGCCGGCATCCGACCCGCAGACGTTGGTCGTGCGGGCACAGACCCTACTTGCCGACGAACGCGATCCGATAGCAAACGCTGCGAACCTTGCCGCATTCATCGCGAAATCGGTGAGCGATCTGAACTGGGTCGGTTTCTATTTCGTGCGCGGCAGCGAACTCGTGCTCGGACCCTTTGCCGGTAAGCCCGCGGTCACGCGTATCGCAGCAGGGCGCGGCGTCTGCGGGGCCGCGTGGGATCGAGCCGCGACGCTCGCCATCGATGACGTGGACCGTTTCGCGGAGCACATCGCTTGCGACGTCGCCTCGCGGTCGGAACTCGTCGTACCGCTGATCCGCAACGGTGCCGTGTTCGGTATTCTCGATTGCGACAGTCCCGTACATGCCCGCTTCGCTAGCGCCGAACGTCTGCTCTTCGAACAGCTCGTCGCACTCTACGTAGCATCTTCCGATCCGTTCTGACCGTCGCGAGCCGCAAGCCGGCTCCACGTGCTGAGGTTTGCCCGAGGTGATGCGGCGCGCGAGCGCGCAAAGAGCCGAGTCTGAACGAAAGTACGTATCGCGTCGTCGTCGAGTATGACGGCACCGAATTTTGCGGGTTCCAATTTCAACCCGAGCTGCGAACGGTTGCGGGAGAATTGGAAGCCGCGCTCTCGCGGTTGTTTGCGCAGCCGTTGAAGGTGACGGCAGCCGGACGAACGGACGCGGGCGTTCACGCGTCGGCGCAAGTCGTCTCGTTCCGCGCGCACGACGCTTTTCCGGTCGGCAGGCTCGCGCTCGCGCTCAACTCCGCTCTCCCGGACGACCTCAGTGCGCGCGATGCGGAACGCAGCGACGGCTCGTTCTCGGCGCGCAACTCCGCGCTTGCGCGCCACTACGCGTACACGGTTCTCAACCGCCGCATGCCCTCGGCCGTGCTGCGCCGCTACGCTCACCACGACTGGCGCGCGCTCGATCTCGAGCGGATGCGCAGCGCCGCGGCTTGGCTTGTCGGCGAGCACGACTTCGTCACGTTTTGCGGCGTCCTGCCCGATCGCGGGGGGACCGTGCGGACCCTCAACGCGATTGGCATCGAGGCCTGCGGCGAACTCGTGCGCCTGCATTTTGCGGGCGCCGGTTTCTTGCACCGCATGGTCCGCATCGTGACCGGCACACTGCTCGAGGTGGGCGCGGGCCGCCGTACGCCCGAGAGCCTTGCCGCGTTGCTGGCGGCGCGCGATCGGCGGCTCGCCGGGCCGACCGCGCCGCCCCAAGGCCTGTGCCTGGTCAACGTCGTCTATCCGAATTTCGAATCCCGGGCGCCCGGAGAGGCCTTTTCCGTTGACAGTGGTCGCCCGCTTCGGTACTATGCGTAGGTTGTTCCGGCCCGAGTGGGCCCTTTTTTTCTCGCCGCTGAAAGCCGCTCTTGCGCACCTACCAACAAAAAACTGCCGAAACCCAGCACGACTGGTACGTCGTCGACGCGGCCGGTCAGCGGTTGGGTATCCTTGCCGTGCGCATCGCGAAAGCGCTTTCCGGCAAACATAAGCCGACCTGGACGCCGCATATGGATGACGGCGACCACGTGGTCGTGCTGAACGCCGAGAAGGTTGAACTCGGCGGCAATAAGTGGACGCAAAAGGTCTATCATCGGCATAGCGGCTTTCCGGGCGGTTTGCGTACCGAGACGGCGCTCGACGTAAAGAAGAAATTTCCGGAGCGGCTCATCGAGCGTGCGGTGCGAGGGATGCTGCCGACCAACCGTATGCGCGACGTGCAGTTGCGCCGCCTCAAAGTGTACGCAGGTGCCGCGCACCCGCACGCGCCGCAACAGCCCAAGGAGCTTTTCTAGGTGGAAACGACTGACCAATTCGGCGGCACGGGGCGGCGTAAGCGCGCGGTCGCGCAGGTAAGGCTCAGCTTGGGTCAGGGTATCATCACGATCAACGAGAGGCCGGTCGACGAGTATTTCCCGCGCCCGAGCCTGCTGCAGATCGTCCGCCAAGCGCTGGAGGCCACGGCGACGACGTCGCGCTTCGATGTGAGCGTAAAAACGCAAGGCGGCGGAGTCGCCGGTCAAGCGGGCGCCGTTCGGCACGGCATCGCGCGCGCGCTGCTCGACATGGATGAGTCGCTGCGCGAGCCGCTGCGTAAGAACGGCCTTCTCACCCGCGATCCGCGCGAAAAAGAATCGAAAAAATACGGGCGCAAACGCGCTCGCAAACGCTTCCAGTTCTCGAAGCGCTAAGGGGACACGAGCCTACTACGTAGGTCATGGTTTGGAGCGCACACGCACTTTGCGTGTGGTGGCGTGGAGCCGGGCAGCGCCTTTAAATTGAGAGGTCCCCAAACGACGTAGTCGTTTGGGGCAGAATGGCAAAGGCTGCGACCAAGTCGTCGCGGCCTTTGATTCGTGCGGATACGCGGTGCAGCGGCCGTGAGATTGAGCCGGCGCGCGCGACCGTTTCCGCATCGCAGTAGATGGCGCCGGCTGGGGCCGCGGCCTGGAGACCGCTCGCAAGATTGACGGGATCGCCGATCACCGTGTAGTCCATGCGCTTGGCGCTGCCGAAGTGGCCCGCGACCACGTCCCCCGTCGCCAGACCAACCGAGATGCGTAGCGGGTAAGCGATGCGCGGACCGATTGTCGCTACGACCTCGTGCAGCCGGATTGCGCCCGCGACCGCACGCGCAGCGTCATCGTCGCGTACCGCGGGCGGTCCGAAGACAGCCATCACTCCGTCGCCGTAAAACTTGTCGAGCAAGCCGTCGTATTCGAAGACGATGCGCACCGCTTCATCGAAATAGGCGTTGAGGATTTCAACCACGCGATCGGGAGGGAGCTCGGCTGCTAGTCGCGTGAACCCGCGTACGTCGGCGAAGAGCATCGTGGCTCTGCGCCGTTCGCCCCCCAATTTGATCGACGACGGATCGTGCATCAGCGAGGCGACGACGTGCGGGGCGAGATAACGCGAGAACGTTTCCTGTACGCGCTGCGCCTTTTCGACCTCGGCTTCGTGGGCCGCTTCGAGGCGCCGTTGCTTCGTGAGATCGACGAGGACCATCGCGATGCCGTTTTCGCCCTGGTCTTCGAGCGGCGCGAGTTGCATCGCGAGCGTGAGGGGCGTGCCGTCGTGGCGTTGCGCTTCCACTTCGGCTCGTAATTGGACGGCGCCGCTGGCGAAGTACGTCTCGAATAACTCGGGAAAATCCGGAATAAAAGACGCAAGTGCCGCGGCTGGGCGGCCGACCATGGTGTCGAACTTGACCCCGAACGTCGCTTCGGCCGCCCGGTTGAAACTCGTGATGTCGCGCCGCGCCGAAAACGTGATGACGCCGTTTGCGATCGCCTCGAGAATGCGCGTTTGAAATGTTTGCAGTGCCGTAACGCGCCCGCAGCGTTCGCGTTCGGCCTGTACCGCCATGGCCACGCTTGCGAGCGCAGCCCCGGCACGTGGATCGTGCGCGATTGCCGGCAACGACTGCAAGAGCGCAAGCGCTTCTTCGACGGCACGCTCGGAAATATCGGGCCCAGAGCGCGCCGTCCATGCCGTCACCTGAGACTCCGACGGAGAAGGACGCCGTCCACGCTTCCTGGCGGTTCGATGCATGGGAAAAAAGCGGCTGCTGTGCGCAGCGCAAGGTGGAACATAGCTCTCTTTCCTTTCGGCGCGCAGGCTGGGCAACGTTAACGAGACGGTCATCTCGCGGTGCGATGGCGGCAACGTAAACCCGCTACGCTCGTGCCCATGGAAACGATACCGAGCGATCTGATCGTGGCGGCGCACGCCGCGCGCGAGCGACTTTCTCTTCTGGCCGGCAGTGCGGCGGCGGCGAACGCGAGAGCGGGCAGCCCCGCGACGCAGGGCAGCATGGCTGCAGCGGCACGCGAAGCGATCTTCACCGACGCCTTGCTCTCGGCGGTTCACGCGCGCCTCGAGGAACTGCGCAGCGTCGCGAAATGAGCGAATTCGATATCTTGCGTTCGGCTGCGGCGGGCATGGATGCGCAGCGCGCCGCCCTCAACGTAGCGGCCCGCAACGTCGCAGCGGCCGAAGCGACGCCGGACCGCACCGGATTCGAGCGGCTCGTTCCCCGCTACGCGGTCGCGGCGCAACCGCAATCCGAGCCGGCTCCCGGGATCTATGAGCCGCCGGAGGATCATATCGGCGATCCCGATGTGAGCGCCGACGATCCCGACGCGGGCGCGGACAATCGAGCTACCGCCGATGCCGATCTGCCGGTTCGCTACCTCGGCGCGCGTTCCGAACGCGGCGTCGACGTCGACGCGGTCACCGAAATGGTCGCCGTGCTCGACGCGCAGCGCGCCTATGAAAGTAACGCGTCGGTGTTCGACATCGGAAAGCGCCTGGCGGAACGCACGATCGATATGGGACGGCTCTCGTGACGGTCGCGCCGCTTCCCGTTTCATCCGCGGTCTCGGAACCCGATGCGCCGCTCGGCACACCTGTCACGCCGCCGCCCGGCGACGCCTTCGGGAACGCCGTGCTCGGCGCGCTCGATGCCGCGTCGGCATCACTCGAACGAGCCGACGGGGCGGAACGGGCCTTTGCCGGCGGGCATGGCGGGCTGCAAGAAATGGTGCTCGAACGCGCTCAAGCCGACGTCGCGTTGTCGCTGGCAAGCACGGCAGCCTCGCGCGTCTCGCAAGCGCTAGGGACGATCCTCGGCATGCAAGTGTAGTGGACGACGCTCCGTGTAACCCTCGCGTCGGCGGCGCACGACGATGACATGGATCTCACCCGCTGGCGCACGCTGCGTCCGAGCCAGCGTCTCTTTACCGGTCTGCTGGCGCTTGCGGCAGTCGGCGCGATCGCGTTTGCGCTGCTGCTCGAACGTGACACGCGCGTGCCGCTGTTCGCGCAACCGCTGCAGGGTGAACAACTGGCCGAAGTCGTCGAGCGACTCGCCGAGTGGAACGTCGGATTCGTCACCCTGCCTGATAACGTGCGCGTCGATGCGAAGCGCAAAAACGATTTGCTGTTACGCCTCTCGCTCGCCGGCGTTCCGCACGCGCACCTCGCAACCTCGGCCGAAGCATTGCAGCAAGTAAGTCCCTTGACGCCGCAGTCGGTACTCGATGCCCAGCAGCGCGAAGGCCTCGCGGGCGACCTCGCGAGCAGTTTACGCGGGATCGCCGGCGTTGCGGAAGCGCGCGTCATCATCGCTCCGGCGCAACCCGGCGCGTTCGCCGACGAACCGTCGCACGCGGCCACCGCATCCGTTCGCCTTTCCGTGCAGCCCGGCGCCGTGCTCAGCGTATCGGCGCTCGAGGGCGTGCGTGCGTTCGTCGCCGCCGGTGTGCCGGGCCTCGATCCCAAACGCGTTGCCATCCTCGACGACCGCGGCCTTGCGCTCGGAAGTTCAACCGACGCGGCGCTTTCCGACGAAGCGCAAAACCTCCAGAGTTCGCTCCAATCAGCGCTCGATGCCGCGCTCGGCGCGACGGCGACCATCGTTCGCGTGCACGTCAGTTACGATCCCCGTGCGCGTGAAGTACGCAACGTCCGTCGTCGACCGCTCGGAGGCAGCGCGATCGGCACCACCACGAGCGATGAGACCTATCGCAGTCCGAGCAAGACGTACGCCAAGAAGAACGCGACGGTCGACGGCGGCAGCGACGTGCAAGATGAAAGGTAGAAGTGCCGGCCGGTCGCTTGGAGCGTATCCGTCGCGGTCGCAGTCGATGCCGCCCGTCGCTTCGATCTGCGCAAGATTCGAGCGTTCGCAAGCGCGACGCTCGGCCTGCTGCCGAGCCGTGGCGACGTAGTTTCCGTTGAAGCGGTTGCCTTTGCGCGCCCCGCCGCCAGGCATGTTGCTCCGCTCGGATTCTTCGCGGGACTCGTTGCGGCGCTGGCACCGTCGGCGATGCTTGCGCTTGCCATCGTGTTCGGGGTGCGCTGCGGCGCGAAGCCTGTTGCTACGCTCGGCGGGACGCTCGTGCAGCGGCTCTGCGTGCAGCGGTCGACGCGCATGGTCGCCGCGTTTCCCGCCGCCCACGTGCGAGGCGCGCTCGCGGGGGAACCGCCGCATACGCGGCGGCCATCATCAGCGCACTGCCCGCAGCCACCGCGACCGCCGTATTGGAGCTGTATCCGCCGGAGGAGCGCGCCGCGATCGTGCGGCGCATGTCTCGTGCAGCGAAGCCGGTCGTACCGGATTACGAAAGCATTCTGCGGCGTGGCTGAAGCGTTCGTTCCGCTTGCCGCCTTCGTGCGCCGCGCGTGCGTACCGGCCGATCGCGACGTCGCGGTACCCGTGGCGACGGTTGACGATACGGACGGGTCGCCGCCGCCGCAATCGTCACGTATCGCGATAGCAAACGATGGCGCAGCGCCGCCCTACGATGCGGGTGCTGCGCGCGCTTTGGTCGGCGGCGAACTTGCGCTCGTGCGGCTTGCTGCACGTGAAGCATTCGAGCGCGCCGGGCGAACGCTCCTCGCGTTACTCGGAAGCGACGTCTTGGGGCGCGAACTGGCGCTCGCGCCGGTCGATGTCGAAGCACTGATCGCGCGCACGCTCGCGACGTTTGCAGAGCTCGAACTGGTGCGCATCGTCCTCTCCGAAACGGACTGAGCGCGCGTCGATGCAACACGCGCCGGCGCAGCCTTACCCATGCGCACCGACCCTGCACTCGATGCCGGTGACTTCGTTATTGAGGTCCGCGATGGCGCACTTGAGTCGTATCGTTCTTTTCGCTTCCAAACGATGCTTGCGCGGGCGGATGCGCTGCCGGTGTCATGATCGTTCGTCAGGTGGGTTGCGTCGTACGTACGCTCGGCGAAACGATTCTCGCTGCGCTTCCGGGCGCACGCATTGGCAACGGCGTGCGGGTGCGTAGTGCGCGCGGCATGCTCGCGGGCGAAGTGGCGGCGCTCGAACGCTCGCACGTTGCCATCGTGCCGTTCGGTTCGCTTGCCGGGGTGGCGGTCGGCGACCGCGTGGAACTGGACGAGTCGGCGCGCGGGGCACCGCTCGGCTTTGCCGCGCTCGGACGCGCGCTTGATGCGGCGGGCAGCGCGCTCGATTCCGGCGGTATCTTTGCCGCGTCCGGGTGTCCCGTTGAGCGCATCGCCCTCGAACCGCGGGACCGCCGCACGATCGCCGAACCGTTTTGGACCGGGGTACGGGCGCTCGACGGACTCTTGACGATCGGTCGCGGAGCACGCGTCGGTTTCTTCGGCGCACCGGGCGCGGGCAAGACGACCCTGCTCGAATCGATCGCATCCGATGCGCGCGCCGACGCCGTCGTGCTCGGGCTCGTCGGTGAGCGCGGTCGCGAAGCGCAAGCCTGGATCGAACGCTGCAATGCGCGCACGACCATCGTATGCGCCACGAGCGATTGTAGCGCGAGCGAACGAGTACGCGCGGCCGACGTCGCCATGGCGCAAGCCCGTTTGTTGCGTGAGCGCGGACTGCACGTCGTGTTGATCGTGGACAGCTTGGCGCGTTATTGCGCAGCGCTGCGTGAGCAGCGTGTGGCGCTCGGCGAGGCGGTCGGGCGCGGCGGATATCCGCCTTCGGTCTGGGCCGAGCTTGCGCGTTTCCTCGAATGCGCGGGCAACGCACACGACGGTTCGATCACGTTGCTCGCAACCGTCTTGTCGGACGGCGGTGACGAACGCGAGCCGCTATCCGACGCGGCGCGATCCCTCTTGGACGGCCACGTCGTGCTGTCGAATGCACTGGCCAGGGCCGGACATTTTCCGGCGATCGACGTGCTCGCAAGCGCGAGCCGCACCATGGATGCGGTCATCGATCATGGACATCTTGCCGATGCGCGCGCGCTGCGCGCGGCGCTGGCGCTGCTCGCGCAAACCAAGGACGCGCGCGAGCTCGGCCTCGCCGCCGCCACGCCGGCGCTCGAGGCGGCAGTCGGCGCCGAGCCGGCAATCGACGCGTTCCTGCGCCAGCGTACGCCGTCGAGCCCGGCTGAAATGCGTCACGACTTACGGGCGGTTGCCGCGCGTCTCGAGGGGGTTCGATGAACCTCGGAGCCGACATCGACGCCGTGCAGCGACGCATCGCGGCCATCGCCGGCGTTGCGGGCGCCCCCGGCATCATACCGTCGCTTGGCAGCGCCTCGCCGGCCGGAGAGCGGTTTGCGGCGCTCGTCTCCGCGAACGGTTCGGCCGCCGAGCGCCTCAGTCCGAGCGGCCGTGAGGCGCAGCGCCTCGACTCCGGAGATATCGAGGTGCAGCACTCCGGCCCGCAAGACATCCAAGCGCTCATCGCGACTGCCGCGAGCGCGGCCGGCGTGGAACCTGCGCTCGTACGGGCGGTCAGCGAGGCTGAGTCGGGCTTCAATGCGACCGCTCGCTCGCGGGCCGGCGCGATCGGCCTCATGCAACTGATGCCGGCGACGGCGCAGGCGCTCGGCGTGCAGAATCCGTACGACCCGGCCCAGAATGTGCAAGGCGGTGCGCATTACTTGCACGAGCTGCTCGACCGGTTTGCAGGCGACGTCCCGTCGGCCGTCGCGGCCTACAATGCCGGCCCCGGCGCCGTCGAACGGTACGGCGGCATCCCGCCGTATGCCGAAACCCGCGCGTACGTGGCGCGCGTCATGGACCTCTATCGCAACATTCATCGTCGTTAGTTACTTAACCAGTTCTACGTGTTCGGGGGCCGTCGAAGCCTCCAGCGCGCCCGCACCTCCTGTGCTCGATGCGGTACTTGCACGGTATCGCGCGGCGGCGGCCGATCCCGGCGTCGCGGTGCCCAAAACGTTGATGCTCGCCGGAACCGTAGCCGGTGCCGGTTTGCAGGGCGCCTTCCACTCGTGGCAGTCGGGCGAACGGGAACGCGGCGACGAGAACCTTGGGCCGCGGCGCGAACGCACTTTGCGATTGGGCGAGCGCGCCTGGCTGTCTGATGAGAACGGCGACGTGCGCGAGTTTACGGGCGTGTTCGCGCGCCGCGAACGAACCATGCGGTTCATCGAAAGCGGCGACTTTGCGGACCATCCCGAGCGTTGCGTGTTGCACGGTCCCGTAAAGGTCGGCTCGTTGCAAACATACGCGCTCGATGTGACGCAAGCGGCTGGCGATACGGAAACGCTCTATCTCGATGCCACGACGTACCTTCCCGACCGGCTCGCGTACGACGACGACGACGGCCGTACGACGATCGATTTCTCCGACTGGCGCAGCATCGGCGGCCGCCGCTACGCCTTCACGAACGTCACCTCGGACGGCGATCATGGTTTCGATACGACTGAAACGACGACGTCCGTCGAGCCCAACGTTCCGGTCGCAACGGCGCTCTTCGCACCCCTCGTATCGCGCTCGATTGAAATGACCGCGCCCGAAAGCGTAGCGCTCAAAGAGCGTGAGGGTCACTTTTACGCACCGGTGACGATTGCGGGAAAGGCCTTCACCTTCTTGATCGACACGGGCGCTCAGAACATCGTGCTCGACCGGCGCGTCGTCACGGCGCTCGGATTGCACAGCGTCGGCGCCCTTGAAGCGAGCGGCGCATCGCGCACGGGCGGCCTTGCGCTCGCGCAGCTTCCACAGCTCGTCGTCGGATCGCGCGGCGTGCTCAGCGACCTCGTCGTTACGACGCTCGATCTCGGCGCATCGACCGAAGGTGCGTTTCGTATCGACGGCATCCTCGGCTATCCGTTCTTCGCCTCGTCGCTCGTGCGTTTCGACCCGGCGGCTCACAGCATGACGTTCGGTCCACCCAACAGCTTCGTGCCCTCAGGCCAGCGCATCGTGCTCTCGACCGACCGTGGTCTGCCCGAAGCGACGTTTCGAATCAACGCGTCGCTCGACGCGCCGTTCATCATCGACACCGGTAACGCAGCCGAGTTGCTTCTCTACCATCCGTTCATCGAACATCACGGCGGCATCGTGGATTTTTCCCAGACGAGCCGGCGCAGTTACGGGATCGGCGGCATGACATCGTCCTATCGTACGACGCTTGGGGAACTTGGAATCGGCGACATCCCGCTCTACCACCTCGAGACCGACGTGATGCTTGCCACCAGCGGCGCGTTCGCCGATCGCTTCGACGCCGGTAACGTCGGACTCGGGGCTCTACGCAATTTTGATATGACGTTCGATCTCGCGCACGATGCCTTTTACGTCGAGCGCGGTCGAGACTACAACGACGGCCGCTCGCGTAACTAAATCGCAATCCGCCGCTTACTTTTCGGTACGCTTTTAGGGTTACGCTGACTGCATCATCGCTCAAATGTTGAGGCTTGATGGAAGTTACCTCGGTAACTTCCATCAAGAGAAAGGTTAGGGGCCGTGGTAAACGAGATTGCGCAGCGCTCCATCGCCGTCGTCAAGATGCGCCTACCGTATACCGATCGCCGCTCGCTCTCCCAAGCGTGGTTCTCCTCGCTGCACCTCGCGGAGGATCGGTCGTCGCTTTCATGCGGCGGGCAAGAGCGCAAAGCGCCGGCGGTTCAAGCTTGCGCTGCGGTGGCGCGACGTGGTGGCCCCATGGCGCCCGTCGGCGGCGGCGCTTCGAAGGCGCGCGGTAGCGACGCGGCTGTGCGGCACGCGAGCATGGGCGGCAGCGAAGTCACGCAGCGGCGCTACCGGACACAAAGCCGCATTCCGCTGCCTGCGTCGTTTGCCGGCGCGCAGCTACCCGCCGTTTGCGACCTCGCTGACCGTCGGACTCGACGGCGCGCGCGTACAATTGGTCCTGCGGCGACAAGCCGACACTTTGCACGTCGTTGCATTGTGCGCGCCCGGCAAGGTCGATTTAGTGCGGCGCGCGCTCGCCTGCGCGCAAGCGCACCTCCGGGCGCGCGGCGAAGTTTTGCACGCTGCAGTACATGGTTGTGAGGTACGCGCGTGATCGACTCCGCAATTGCAAGCGCCCTCGAGCGCATAGAGAGCCGCGACGCGGACGTGCGCAACGCTTATCGCGCGGGCGCGTTCCCGCTGCATGGCGATGTCGCGCGCTCGCTCGGTCCTCTGCCCGCAAGTGATCCGCTATCGGTCGCATTGCCCGAGGGCAGCTACGTGCTGACGCAAAATGAGAACGGCGCGGCGGCGTATTCGCGCGATGGGACCTTCGAACTCGTCGGGGGCGGGTTGCGGTCGGCCGACGGCCGCCCCGTACTCGGGTTCACGCTCGGAAACCGCACGGCACTTGCCGTGCTTCGCGTCGATCCGTACGATCTCGCGCTCGGTCGCGTCGCAGACGCCAAGATCGATGCCGACGGTACGCTTGCATATACCCGCCGCAGCGTGGATCCGCGCACGGGGCGGCAGCGCAGGGAGCGGGTTGCCGTCGGGCGCATTGCACTCGCGCGTTTTCCCGCCGCAACGCAGCTGGTCCGGGTCGATGCGACCCACGTGCAGCCGCCCGCGGGCATCAACGCGAAACTCGGCGTGCCGGCCGACGGTTCGTTCGGCGCGCTCATCGTGCGAGCGCGGGATGTCGGCCGCGTCGATCCGATGGCCGGTCTTGCGAAGACGCATGAGGCCTACGTGCAGTTCGAAGCGTTGCGCGCAGCGCACGACGGCCGGGGCCAAACCGAGAAGGTCGCCATGGATCTTCTCAAGTGATCGCGGCGCTCGAGTTCACGGCACCGGAGCGGCTCCCCGACGGGCGTATCGTGCGCAGCAAAGCGTTCCGGCGACGTTCGGGTTTGCCGCTCGGGGCCGCTTGCGTCGTTGCCAACGGCGTACGCGAGCAGCTTTCGCAATTGCTCGCGACCGAGCTCGACGTGGAGCTGATCGAGCCGGCGATTCCGGGCGCCGAGGAGCGGCGTATTCTCGTCGCGGGCGCGACGATCGTCCGGGTGCGCGGTCGCGTGTGCGACGGCTTCGTCATCGTGCGTCCTTCCGATGCGCGGCGCTTGGTCGCACTCGCCTTCGATGAATCCGAACGTCTCGAACGCGACCCGCTTTCCGACATCGAACGCACGACGCTCGAGCGAATCATTGCAGCGCTCGTACCTCTGTGCAATTCATTGTGTGGAACGCTCGGTGCGAGCGTGCGCGAAAATAACGAGCGTGCGGCGTGCGACATGCAGACGTATTTCGAAGTACGGACGGCGCCGCCGGCCCGCGTGGCCATCGGGTTCGCGCTCGCTTGAGATCCGGCCGAAGAAATCGGCGAACGCCTCGGCCTCGATGCCCTCCGCGATGTCGAGCTCGACGGCATCGTCGATTTCGGCGCTGGCCGTGTCTCGATCCCGGCATTCTCGCGGCTGGCCATCGGTACAACCCTCGCACTCGATAGTCCGCTCGCGGCGCCGGGCAGTCTACGCTTCGGTGACATCGTGTTCGCGCGCGGAACGTGTGGCGTCGCAAGCGGCCGCAGCGCGATCGTTCTCGACGGCCCGAGCGCGGCACACACATGAGCACTGAACGCAATCTCGACTTGTTGCTCAACGTTGCGCTCGGCGTGCGCGCGGAACTCGGCCGCTGCACGATGCGCGTCAGCGAGGTTCTCGAACTCGGTCGCGGCTCCGTCGTCGCTCTCGATCGCCTCGCCGGCGATCCGATCGACGTGCTCGTCAACGATCGCCTCGTGGCGCGGGGCGAAGTCGTCGCCGTCGAGGACCGCTTCGGCGTGCGCATAACCGAGGTCATCGCACGCAGGACGGCGCGGGGCTAACATGGATTCGCTTGTCACGCTGGCTTCCGGAAATTCGCACGGTCCGCACGGGTCGCACGTGGGCCTGCCGCTCGAGATCCTCGCGGCCCTCACGTTGCTTGCGCTCGCGCCCTTCGTCTTGGTTATGACGACGTCGTTCGTGCGCATCGTCGTGGTGCTTTCGCTCGTACGCTCGGCGATCGGTGCATCGTCCTTGCCGCCCAACGCCGTGCTGACGGGACTCGCGCTCGTGCTGACGTTCGTCATCATGACGCCGACGATTGCCCGCGTTTCGCACGATGCCGTCGATCCGTACTCGCACGGCGCGATCTCGCAACGCGTGATGCTGACCCGCGCCTTTGCGCCGCTACGTGAATTCATGACGCGTCAGACGCACGTCAAAGATCTCGCCCTGTTCGCTCGCATCGCGCGCGAGCCGAATTCGGCGCCCGATCACGCCACGCCCGAGGTCCTCGTGCCCGCCTTCGTCGTTGGGGAATTGCGTAGCGCCTTCGCGATCGGCTTCGCGCTCTATCTCCCCTTCGTCGCGATCGATCTGGCCGTTGCCTCGATCCTCATGGGCCTGGGCATGTTCATGCTCAGCCCGCCGATCGTCTCGCTTCCCTGCAAACTCTTACTCTTCGTCATGGTCGACGGCTGGGCGCTCGTCTGCGGCGGCATCGTCTCGAGCTTCCGTTAGGGCCTTCTTTTTGGCCGGCCCTATGTGGGAGCCGTTTCGTCCCCCGCCATCATCTCGGTATGGGTGTCCTTGATAGCGTCGAACATTGCCTCGTGATCCGCCGGCTGCGCCATCGCCGTCGCTTCCTCATCGACACGGTTCGCAATCAATGGATTGTCGCGGCGCTGCTGTTCCACGAGTTCGACGAGCTTCGCAACCTTTTGCTCGCTCACCATGGCGAGTTGGAGCGTGAGTAGGGCCCGGCGCTCCGAGAGCCGATTCTCGCGTCGTTGGCTCGTGAGGATGAGCACGGTCATCAAGAGAGCCGCTGCCGAAATGAAGCCTTGCAGATATGCAAAGGGCGCCGGATCGAACGGTTGCGCATGCATGCGCGATAAGACAACGTTGGCGGCAATCCACAGAGCGATGATGACGCCGATCGCGCCGGCGGCCGCGGGACGCCCGAGTTGTACGATGAGTCGCTCAATCGTTCGCTCGGAGAATGAAGCCTGACGCGAGTGCTCGACATGCAGTTCCGCGATTGAACGAACGCTATCCTCGATGTGCGCGGGCAGGATCGACGTTTCCGTTTCCATGTTTCTCATTTCTCCTAACGTTGCACCGGCTGCTGCACCGATTGAGGCTCGTGGGCTCGCCTCTCGAACCGGCCGCGGTCCGTTACGGGTTTCGGCTGCGGTAACCCGAATCACCAGAGAAATGCGTATCGGCGATCTGCTGGAGCGGCGGCGGCCTTGTCTGTCCTTCGAGTTTTTTCCACCCAAGACCGATGCGGGCGTCGAGACGCTGATGGCGACCGTCAAGGCGCTCCGCATCCTCAACCCAGGGTTTATATCGGTGACCTACGGAGCCGGGGGATCGAGCCGAGCACGGACGCTCGAAGTCGTCAAGCGCGTCAAGGCGGAGCTCGAAATCGAGGCGATGGCGCATCTGACATGCGTGGGCGCGACACGCGACGAGTTGCGTGGTTTGCTCGCGGAACTCGAAGCGGCCGGTATCGAGAACATCATGGCGCTGCGCGGCGATCCGCCCAAGGGCGAAGAGAAGTTTCGAGCCGTCGAGGGCGGCTTGCGCTATGCGACCGACCTGATCGCATTTCTAAGCGATGAGTTCTCGTTCTGTGTCGGCGCGGCCGCATATCCCGAAACGCATCCCGAATCAAGCAGCAGCGACGATGACGTCCGGGTCGCCGTCGCTAAGGTTGAAGCGGGCGCAGATTTTCTGGTCACGCAGTTTTTCTTCGATAACGAAACGTACTTTCGCTACGTCGAACGCTTACGCGCCGTAGGCGTAACGGTACCGATCGTACCCGGCATCATGCCGATTACGAGTTACGACGCGATCGGACGGATGACGCAGATGAGCGGCGCGCGCATTCCGCAGCGGCTGCTCGCAGAGCTGGAGGCGCGTATCGACGAACCCGAAGCGGTCCTCGAACTCGGGGTCGCATTCTGCGCCGTGCAGTGCCGCGAGCTGCTCGCGCGCGGCGCGCCCGGCCTTCATTTCTACACGCTCAACAAATCGACCGCGACGCGCGCCGTCGTCTCGGCATTGATCGCTGCCAACGCCGTCCACGAACTCGTTCCCCAATTGGCCGTACCGCTGTCCCCGTAAGGATGCGGCTCGGACGACAGCGAGGAAGCCCAGTCGTCCTAGATCAGTTTTGAACGTGGATCAGCGGCACCATGATTCCCATTGCCGCCGTTCGCAACAGGATCGAGCCCGCATCCTCGGCTGCTATCGGTCGTGGATGCGCAACCATGAAGCAATGCCCGTTCGGTGCCGCGCTTGTACGATTTGACTCGGACGCCATTTGCTGCATCTCTCCCATCCAGACCGTATCTTTAGCCTGTTCCATTTTGATCAGCGTCTGCGCTTCGGCAGGAGACAGCGCGGCATCGAGTCGGCGTGCGGCGGCAGCTGAGTCGGGATTAGGAGCGATTGCCAGTTCTCCAACGATCTTGGCGAACAGATCGCGATGCGCGGGCGTTAGCGCACCGATCATCCGTTGGCGAAACGCCTGCTGCTGCGCTGCAAGACGTTGCACAAAACGCTGCGCGACAGCCATGCGGGAACGCATATCCTCGGCGGCCTGCGGAGGGATGGGCGGCACTCGACCATTCATCGCGCCGGGTACGATGATGGGGCCGGCCGGTGCACCAGAGGGCTGAACCGGCGGCGCGCTCGCAGCGGCGCTCGTCATCGAAACGCGTAACGGCGTTGGTTGAGCGGCGGAGCCGCCATCGTGCGCCGTCGCCGGCGCGTTGATTAGCGCTAATAGCAGGGCGGGGATCGCGACGTACGTGAGCTTCATAACCGAATGTACGACAATGCCGACTGCCGCCCCGCGTAGGGTACGTTCACACCGCGGCAGTATTACGGTAACGCTCGCTGCGTACGATGGCGGCGTGGACGCGCTCGCCGGGATCATTCGCGAAACGCTGATCGTAACTGCGGTGCTGTGCTTTCCGGTGCTCGTCGTCGCGACGAGCATCGGCACGTTCATCGCCGTGTTGCAAGCGGCAACGCAGGTCCAGGAGCAGACGCTGACCCTGCTTCCGAAGATGCTCGCCGTCGGCGCGATGGTCGCGCTGTTCGGCGCGTTCGGCCTGGGGCTGTGCGGGTCGCTGTTCACCGATGCGATCCGCATGCTGCCTCAAATCGTGCGCGCTGCGCCGTGAGCGATGCGTTCTTGCTCATCTTCGCGCGCTGCGCGGGCTTCGTCTTTCGCGCGCCGGGCTTTTCGCATCCCGACGTTCCGCCGCCGGTGCGCGCGGGCTTGGCGCTTGCGCTTGCGCTTGCGCTGCGCGGCCGGAGTGTTTCGGCCGCGAACGTCGGTCCGGGCGGTTTCGTCTTTGCGCTTGCGACCGAGGCGTTCTTCGGCGCGGCGATCGGGGTTGCGGCGTCGATGCTCTACGATGGCGCCTTCGCCGGCGGCCGCGCGCTCGACGACTACGTCGGCATCCGTGCTAGCGTACCGAGCGCCGGCGTCGCGGCGGGCGCGGGCTTCGGGCGGCTCTGGTCGCTCGCGTTCGCGGCGGGGTTCTTCGTGCTCGGCGGCGACCGCATCGCGCTGCTCGGGTTCGCAGATGCATTTGCGCGCTTGCCGCCGGGGGCGCTTGTCAGTGCAAGGACATGCACACCTTCGCGGTGGCGCTGCCCGAAACGCTGCTGCGCGCGTCGCTCTTCGTTGCGGGCCCAGCGATTACAATCGCACTGGTCGCGCAGATCGCACTCGCTGCCGTCGCACGTCTGGTACCGCGCTTTTCGACCTTTACGCTCGCCTTTCCGATCGTTTTTGCCTGCGTGCTGCTGGCGACGATCGCGGCGCTGCCTGCGGTGCTGGGTGCAGCTGCCCATCCATGGTGGAACCTTGCGCCCCTGCACGCAACGCGCCGTCCGTGAGCGATGAGAAACGTTTCGCCGCGACGCCGAGCCGGCTCGCGCGTGCCAAGCGCGAAGGCGACGTCGCCCGCTCGCAGGATCTCGGCGCCGTCGTCTCGTTCGCGGCCGCGATGTTGGCGCTGTTCGCGGCGCTCGGACCGCTCGGAGCGGCGACGCGCATCGCGCTCGCCGCAGCAGCACTTCCCGGCTCTTTTTCCGCGCGGCCGTACGTCGTGATCGGTTGCGCCGTGGGCGCGGTCCTCGTTGCGGCGCTCGGCGGGAGTCTGACAACCACCTCAGCGCGAGGCAGATTTCTACGGCGCGATGGATGGCGCCGGCAAGTTCGTAAAAGGCGATGCGATCGCGGCGCTCGTGATCGTCGTACTCAATCTGATCGGCGGCATCGTCGTCGGCTTGGCGTACCACGGCATGAGCGTACTCGACGCCCTCAATACGTTCGCAATTCTTTCGATCGGGAACGCGCTCGTCACCACGCTGCCGGCGTTCTTGCTCTCCACCTCGATGGGCCTCATGGTCACGCGCGTCGCGGGCGACGGTTCGCTCGGCATCGACATCGCGACGCAGGTGCTCGAGCGCCCCGGCGTGCTGCGGGCGGCGGGCGCCTTTGCCGCGGTCTTGACGTTGGTTCCAGCGCTTCCCCATGTGCTCTTTGCTGTGCTGGGCGCCGGACTCTTCGGGGTTGCTCACTACGCGTCGCGCTCGCAGGCGGCGCGCGCATGCGCTGCGACGGCGACGCACGATTTGGCTCGCCGGGCGGCGATTCGGCGTCCCGAGATGGCGCTTGCGCTGGTCGGGACGGACGCCGTCGCCATCGACATCGGGGCCGATCTGGCCGCGCTGCTCGCGCCGCCGCTCGCCGATGCGCTGCTGGACCGGATCGGCGAAGTACGCCGAGCGCTCGCGGGTGACATCGGCATCGTCTTGCCGGGCGTGCGCTTGCGCGACGATTTGGCGCGGGAGCCGGCGACCTATGCGATCAGGGTGCGCGATGGGCTCGCGGGCGAAGGGCGCTTACGGCTGGACCGCGTGCTCGCCGTCGCCGATGATGCGGTGCTCGCGCGGCTCGGCGGCGAGCACGTGCGCGAACCCGTTTACGGCATGCCGGCCGCTTGGCTCGAGCCGCAGCGCCGCGAAAGCGCGATGGAGGCAGGAGCGCTCGTCTTCGATCCGATTTCGATCGTCGGTTCACACCTGGCTGAAGTCGCGCGCACCCATGCCTCCGCGCTGCTGGGCCGTCAGGAGCTCCATACGCTTCTCGAACATCTTCGCGCGTCGGTTCCGTCGCTGGTCAAGGAGATCGGCAACGACGGCGTGCCGCTGGCGACCGTGCACCGCGTCTTCGAAGCGTTGCTGCGCGAGCGAGTTTGGCCGCGCGATCCCGTGGGGACGCTCGAGGCGCTCGTTGACGCCGCCGCGACGACACGCGACCCGCGCGAACTCACCCGAAGCGGTGCGGCGCAGACTCGTGCCGAGGCTCGTGAGACGTCGGGATGTGCCGGTTCTCGAGCCGTTGATCCTCGAGTCGGCATTCGAATCCGAACTGCAAGCGTGGCTTGTCGACGGCACGTTCTCGCCGCATCCCGAGATCGCATTGCACCTGCGAACGAGTGCAGTCGCGTATGCGAAGAGCGTCGCTCGCGAACGTGCCGCCGTAGTTTGCACGTCGGCGCTACGCCCGGCGCTCGCCGAGTTCTTCGCTCGTTTCGAGGTCCGTGTCGAGGTCTTCGCCTACGCCGAGTTGCCGCCCGAACTCGAACTCCGTCCGGCCCTGATCCTAAAGTCCCCGCAGCCGGCGGCGCTCGCAAGCTGAGGGGGGCTCTCCCTGAGTCCAACATTGGGGCTTAATGTGGCGTGCTGCAGCTTGGGCAGTGGCCGATGATCGTCAGTGCGTAGTCGATCTCGGTGTAGCCTTGGCGGGTTGCGACCTCATGGGCGATGTCGGCTAGTCCGTGTACGTCGACGTTGACCAGGGCGCAGCAGGCCGAACAGAGCAGGTGATGATGCTTCGTGAGCACTGCTTCATAGCGTGCGGCACCGCCCGCGAACACGAAGATCTGAACGAGGCCGATCTCGCGCAGAATGTCGAGCGTCCGGTAGATCGTCCCAAGACTCACGTCCGGCAACTCCCCGCGAACGCGCGCGTGGATCGTCTCCGCGGAGAGATGCGTCCCGTCGCCGAGCGCACGCAACACCGCGGCGCGCTGCTTGGTGAGGCGGTAGCGCGATTGCAGCAACCCGGCGTCCACGCCCTTGCCATCCATGCCGGACGACCTCTCTACGATCGCGTCGCTAGCAGGATTCAGCTTCGCTGATCCCTGCATGATTCGGCTACGCCGATCATGCTGACTCCAAGGAACATGTCGGACTTAGTCCGACAGGTGACACGGTTCTCGAGCATAGCGCGGGAACCGGGATTGGACGGCTTGCGCCGATTCGGCGGTGCCGAATCGTACGCGCGCCGCAAGCGCGCTGGATTCGGTCAAACCGAATCCTCTGATACGGTGGTAGCGCTGACCTCAGTGCGAACTCGTTTGACGGGGTGGGTCGACCCTGCTACAATGCGTGGGTTCTCCCCTCCCGTGGGGCCTTTTTTTCAGTATGGTGTGGCAGCGTTATAAGCCCTGGGTGGTCGGGGCGTTTCTGGCCGGGATCGTGGCCGTGTGTCTGTATCTGGTCCTTCCGATTCAGAACAAGATCAAACTCGGCCTCGATTTGCAGGGCGGCGTGCGCGTTTTGCTTCAGCTCAACACGAGCCCCGAAGTGCCGCAGATCACCCAACAGATTCAAGGCCAGGTCGAGCAGGTCATCGATGCGCGCATCAATGGTCTGGGCGTCGCGGAGCCGCAAATCACGACGGTCGGCAGCGATCGGCTTCTCGTCGAGTTGCCCAATGTGAAAAACCCCGACGAGGCGGTGAGGGCGCTCAAAGAGGTCGCAAAGCTCGACTTCAAGATCATCCCCGAGGCGGTCAACCAGCGCGCGGAGCGCGACAAGAAGTATGCCAATGATCCGAACGGCGCGTACAAGGACGGCGGCCCGATCGTCTACACCGGCGCCGAACTCAAGAGTGCCGCATCGGCACCGGACCAAGCGGGCAGCGGCTGGCAAATCGACTTCACGACCAAAGATCCAGCGAAGTTCGGTCAGCTAACGCAAGCCAATCTCGGCAAGCTGCTCGCCTTCTATCTGGACAAGAAGTTCGTCTCGGCGGCGACGATCAACGGCGTGATCACCGATAACGGGCAGATCACCGGAAACTTCAGCGAAGACGACACCATTCGCCTGGCCAACGACCTCAATGCGGGCGCCCTTCCGGTTCCGGTCACGGTCATCGAGAACGACACGGTCGGACCGATCCTCGGAAAGATCGACCTGCAAAAGTCGCTCTACGCCTCGATGGCGGGCCTCGCCCTCGTGCTCGTATTCATGCTGATCGTCTACCGTCTACCAGGGTTTCTCGCCGACATCGCGCTGGTCGTCTATGTTCTGATGCTGCTCGGATTGCTCGCGGGCGTGCACGCCGTCTTGACCCTGCCCGGCATCGCGGGCTTCGTGCTTTCCGTCGGCATGGCCGTCGACGCAAACGTGCTGATCTTCGAACGGCTCAAAGAAGAAATCTGGGCCGGCAGATCGCTACGTGCATCGGTCGCGACTGGGTTCAAGCGCGCCTTCACGGCCGTGTTCGACAGCCACTTTACGACGATCGTCGGCGCCGGCGTCCTGTTCATGCTCGGCACCGGCACGGTGAAGGGTTTTGCGTACACGCTCTTCTGGGGCACCGCCTTCTCGCTCTTCACCGCGACGTTCGTGACGCGCTATCTCGTCGATATGGTCGTCAATAACAACCTCGCGCAAAGTCCCAAAGTCTACGGCGCGTAGGCCGATGTTTTTTCGTCGCTTGAATTGGAATGTCGTCGGGTGGTTCCGTACCATCTCGCTGATCTCGTACATTATTATCGGTCTCGGCATCGCGGCGCTGTTGTGGCACGCGACGCACGCGCCGGGCGGCGGCTTCCAGCCCTCGCACGCGCTGCGCTTGGGACTGTCGTTCACCGGCGGCACCGACGTCACGGTCAAGTACAAGGCCCCCTCGAGCGTGCCGGCCGTGCAAGCGGCACTCGGTAAGATCGGCGTTACCGACGCGCGCGTCAATACGCTAGGAAAAACGAACGACGCGCAGCCGAACGAGCGCTTTACGATCGAAACACAGCGCGACTTCGGCAACGACCCGAGCCCACTTTGGTCGGCTCTCGGCAGCGTCGGCTCGATCGATCGCGCTCAGTCCCAGATCGAGGCGGTCGGTCCGTCGCTCGGTAAGGAATATCTCATCAAGGCGGGCGAAGCGCTCGTCATCGCGATCGCGATTCAATTCCTCTACATCGCGTTTCGCTTCGGCTGGAACTATATTTTCGGTCTGGTCGTCGTCATCGCGCTCGTGCGCGACGCAGCGATGATGATCGGCATTTATGCCATCGCCGACAGGCGCGCCGACGACGCATTTTTGGCCGCCGTGCTGACGGTCATCGGCTATTCGGTGATGGACACGATCGTCATTCTCGATCGGATTCGTGAAAACGTCAAAGTAATGGCGGCCGAACCGTATGCCAAGATCGTCAACACGTCGATCCTGCAGACGATGACCCGTTCGTTCAATACCCTCGCGACGGTCGTCATCACCTTGGTCGCGCTGCTTGCTTTCGGCGGAGCGAGTTTACAGAATTTCGCTTTCGCGCTGTTGGTCGGCATTTGCTCAGGCGGCTATCACTCGATCTTCTACTCGGCGCCGCTCGTCAACGTGTTACGCGAACGGCAGCTTCGTCAGGCTGCCACGCAACGGCAGCTGGCACGTGCAAGCGCTGCCGAGCGGCCCCGCACGGTCGCCGAGGCGAGAGCGCAGGCCTCGCGCGGGTTGTCGCGCGATGAGATCATCGCTGCCCGCAAAGAGCGGCGCGCCCGCGAAAAAGCGATGGCCACGCGGCCGGGAGGCGGTCCCGTAAAGTACCGGCGCAAACGGAACGATGCCGCGGCCGGCGCGTCCGATTATGATGAGGTTGCCTTCGATGACGCAGGCGGTAGCGAAGGGGACCTTGGCGACGGCGAGTACGGTTCGTACGCTACGCCTGAGTATGACCCGCTCGACGCGCAGAATGCAGGGCTGCACGAGCACGAACTGACGCTCGGGCACGAGGAGATCCGCCTCAACCTCGACGATACGGAAGCCGAAGCTGCGCCGCTCGAAGAGCGAGTCGCCCGCAAACCCGAGTAATCGGCGTAGGGCGGCGCGCCCGCGAACGTCCGGCACTCTGCCGCCGCCTACCGCGTCGGAAGCCGCCTTCGAGCGTTTGCTTGCAACGTTCGACGACGGCCTCACGCGGACGGCCGAGGTCGTTTCACCGACGAATGTGCCGCTCGCAGCCGAACGTGAGCATCCTGCCGATCGTCGCAATCTAACCCTTACCGGCGAGCCGAGTGTCGACACGCCCGGATCGAAGGGAACGGACTCAACGTCGCCGTTGCGGGACGCTGCCACGTTCATCGACGACCTCTTTGCGCAACGCGACGCATATCTGCGGCGCGACCGCTTCGCGAGCATCGCCGACGCTGACGATTTTTACACCAAGATCGTCGGCGTCAGTTTCGAGGGACGACAGAACGTCGTGGCGGGTTTGCTTCCCGGAAACGCGCTGGCGCTCGTGCGGGAGCCCACGAACGCGCACGACTCGAACGCGATCGCCGTTCGTTTCGGCCTTCTGCATCTCGGATATCTCCGGCGCGAAATCGCGCAGCGGCTGGCGGCGAACCTGGACCGAGGTGACCGCTACGCTGCGAGCGTCGGCAGCATTACCGGCGGCGGTGAGCGTCACGTTGGCGTCAATATTCGCGTGCGCCGCGAACGGCAGCTTTCCGCAAACCGGCCGGTCGGCGGCGGCGGCGTTCGTGGCGATGTGACCGATGCCGCGCTCTGCCAGGCGCTGATCGGCGGCCACTCTCTGCGGGACGCGCAACGGCGCGTGCTCGAACGCTTGGAACAAGGCCGTCGCACCCTCGCGGTGCTGGGCACGGGTGGCGGGAAGTCACTGTGTTTTCAACTTCCCGCTGCCCGCGCGGCGCTCGAGCGCGGGGCAAAGACGCTCGTGTTCTATCCGTTGCGCGCGCTCGCGAACGATCAGTTCGATGCGCTCGTGCGCCGCCTCGACGGCTTCGGATTGCGAATCCTGCGCGCCAACGGAGCGATCGCCGGCGACGAGCGCGCAAATCTCGGGGCGGCGCTCGAAGACGGATCGTGGGACGTCATTCTGACGACGCCCGAATTTGCGAGCTTCCATCGGGCCGCTTTTCTGCGTCCGGAGAACCGGGCCGAATTCGTCGTCGTCGACGAAGCACATCACATCTTCGAGTCGCGCCATCGGCCGGCGTACGGGGCACTCGGTACGCTCATACGCGAGCTCGCGCCGCAGCGTGTCCTCGCCTTGACGGCGACCGCGAACGCCGACGCCTTCGCGGCCGTCCGCGCGGCGCTCGGCATCGATGCCTGGGTGATCGATCCGACGGTCCGCGACAATCTGCACGTCGTCGATGTGCGCAATACCGTTGAACGCGCATCGTATCTCGTGCGCGAACTCGAGGGCGACGGCAAAGCAATCGTGTACGGCAATTCGCGCGCCGAGGTGACGAAGTTAGCGGAACGCTTGCGTGCTCGCTTGGGGCCGGTCGTCGCCTTCTACCATGCCGGCATTCCGAGCGCGCAGCGCGCGCTCGTCGAAGATATGTTCCGCGCCGGTTCGGTTCGTGTCGTGGTCGCGACCTCGGCGTTCGGAGAGGGCATCGATCTGCCCGACGTACGCGACGTGGTGCTCTATCATTTGAATTTTCATTTCACCGAATTCAACCAAATGGCAGGCCGAGCGGGCCGCGACGGCGCGGACGCACGCATTCATCTGCTGTACGGCGAATCGGACCGGCGCATCAACGACTTCATCATCGGACGCGGTGCGCCGTCGCTGGCGACACTCCGCGAACTGTATCGCGGTCTGCGCGGCTTGGCTTCGGACGACGTTTTGCGTACCAACTACGAAGATGTCTCGCGCACCCTGGGTGTCGAGTGCGTCGACGGTTCGACGGTCGGCGCCGCGGTACGCATCTTCGAAGAGGCGGGGCTCGTCACGACCGGCGTCGATGACGAAGGCCGCTTCGTGCGCTTTACGCTCGTCGACGGCAAGGTCGATCTCACAAAAACCGCGCGCTACGCCGAGGGTCAGGCCGAGCGTGAAAACTTCGAACGCTTTTGCGCACTTGCGCTCGAAGCCGATGCTGCAACTTTGCAGCAGATCATCAACCGTCCGATCTATCCCGATCGCGTTGCACTCGAGCGCTGAACCGTACTGGACGGGTTAACCGAATCCAGCCGTTCGAGGATCCCGGCAATTTCCGCCGGCACTTCGACTGGGGCGTTGTGTCCGACATCGCGAAGCGTGATGATCGCGGCGCCCCCGATCGAACCCGCAACGTCGCGCCGCAGGCGCGCGAGCGGCGCGAGCGGATCGCGGTCGCCGGCAATCACGATCGTGGGGATTTTAACTTCGTGTAGCCGCGCGGCGAAGTCGACGGAGCGGCCGCGGTCGTACCACCCGAACCACGCCTCGCGCTGCGCAACGAGCGCATCGTCGATCAGACGTTCCATGGCATCGGGTGCGATGTCGCGCACCATCGCCGCACGCTGGAAGTGCTCGATGCGCACGCGCGAACCGAAGGCCGCCTCAGCGAGAGCGCGATGCCTGGTGCTCGTCGCATAGACGCGCGCGGTGCCGGGCGCGATGAGAATCAAGCGCGACAGATTGGGGGGCGGCTCGAGCGCAACGTATTGAGCCACTTTGCCGCCCATCGAATGTGCGATAAGGTCGACGGGAGCCGCGACCGCGTCGAGTGCGGCGCGCAAGTCGCCGGCGTAGCCCAAAAGATCGTGTCCCTTCGCGGGCCGATCGGAAAGACCGGCGCCGCGGAAGTCCAGCAGGTGCGAGGTGTAGTGCGTCGGGTCCAGGCGTGCCACAACATCGTAGAAGATGCGTCGCGAGCTGATCCAACCGTGTGCGAATAGTAGCCGGCGTCGGCCCGAGCCGCGCGTCTCGAGCGCGAGCGAAACGCCGCCGTTGTCGATGTAGCGCACGATGGCTGCCGTTCGTTCGGCACCAAAAGAGTCTTGCGTCAGGCGATTACTTTTGCCAAGTCCGCCGCTCCGACGCTCTTGTAAAAGGCGTTGTCGGTCTCGCTGATCTGCGGCGCCCACGTATCTACCTGCTTCCGGTTCACGGGAAAGTGCACCGTCGGCCCGTACGCGTTGGAGTAGTCTGCATTGTTGAAGGGCGCGAAATCGTCGCTTTCGCGGTGTGCAAGTACGGTATCGCCGATTGCATCGGCAGCATGAAGCGCTGCGGCACGGACGACCGGCGCAAGCCGGCCGTCCTCGGCAAAGGTTAGGTAGAGTGCGATTGCGGGCCGGTCGGCGCGCCACGGTAGTCCGTTACCGTCGGGAAAGCGCACCATGCCGTCGACGGCCTTGGCATCTTCGCGAATTGCTGCGCGTTCACAGGGGTCGGCCGTCGCCGCTGTCGTCAACGACGCATCGAGGCCGCGCACCGCAGCTGCGACGGCCGCCGTCTTCGCCGGATCGAGATCGATCACATCGAATGCCGCCGCCGGCCCGAACGAACCGATGCCGCCCGCATCGTAAGTCTCGTCCATCGTCGTATCGACGACGGCCTTTGCCATGCCGCGTGCATCGCCGACGTATGCGGCGATGTCGTGCGCAACTTGCGAGGGTACGCCGGGCGCGAGCATCGTTTCGGGGCTCGCCGCCAAATATGCCACGCCCGCGTGCGAAAGAGCGGATGAAAAGCCAACGGTCGCCATCAAGCATTGATTGGCAACCACGCCGTCGACTTTGCGGTTCGCGTCTTCGGGATGTTCCTTTGCATGCAGTGCGACGCCGTCGGCGATCGCGCCCGCAATATCATCTTCGCGCATGATTCCTTCGGCACTGTGGCTCGACTGCAAACCGCCGCCGTCGCCGCCGCCGTGATCGACGAGATCGAGCCACGTTGCTTTGGCGTTGGAGTTCTCGGCGTCGTCGAGAACGTGATCGACGAACTTCGCAAGCTCGGAGCGTGACGACATGTCGCGCGGCTCGTCGATCGCGACGTGCTTCGAGATCGCGCCGCCGGCGATCGTATACGACTCCGTTCGTAAAACGTGCGCTGGTTCGAAGCCGCGGCGCGCCGTCGTGTCTTCGACGGTGAACTCGATGCTCGCATCGCGGCGGCTCGTTTGCACTGCCTGCGCGATCGTGGCCGCCTGAATGTCGTCGAGATTGTTATCGCCGTCGCGATACATGCCGAATTCGAGCGCGCGCGATGCGCGCTCGGTGGAAATCGAACCGACCATGAATGTAGCCTCCGACGCGAAGTGTAGTCGAAAGCCTTACTGCGACGCCGGCATCCGCCGGCAAGGGAAGCCCGACATCGTGCGGGAGCCTCCGCTGCCGCCACGAACGCGCCGGCATGAAGCGTTCCGTAGGATTTCTGCTGGCACTTGTTGCTACAGCCGCATGCTCGCCCGCCTCGCGTACCGATTCGTCCCAAGCGACCCGTCCGCCACGCACGTCGCCGGTCCCGCCATCGAGGGTCGACGCTTCCAACATTGCGGGCGGGGAATCGATATTTGAAACGGGACGCGATTCGAACGGAATGCAGATCCTCGCGCAGCACCGGCCGCTCTTCTCGAATTGTGCGGCATGCCATCGAGCGAACGGATCCGGCGGTGTGCATTTGCCGGGAGGTGCGGTGAGCGCCGATCTGCGCTACAAGGCGCTCGTGAGCAGCCAGACCCACCCATACACGCTGCAGCTCCTGGAACGCGCCATTGCGACCGGGATCGACAACAACGGTCAGCCGCTTAATGGAGTGATGCCGCGCTGGAAGCTTTCGAAGCGCGATCTGCATGATGTCGCGTATTACGTGCTGACGCAAATCAAGTAATCGGTGACGGCCATCAGCGGATGTAACGGAGCCTAGCGTGCAGCGCACGCACTAGGCTAGGCGCGGCTCTGAGAGCTTTCACAGATCGGTCGGCGCCAACTCTATCACAGGCCCACCCCAGCACTTGGCGCGCCCGCACGCCGTTCTTCGTTCATCATTCGCATTGAGAAAGGAATCACGATGAAGATAAAGCACGGAATCGCGACGGCGCTCTTAGTTGCCGCCGCGACATTACCGGCGGCGGCACTCGCGCAGTATCGCGGCGGTGGTTGGTCGCCTGGGTATGGAAACGGCGCGAGCGGTGGCTACGGCGGCCGGCAAACGGGCGGGACTATCGCATCGATCAACGGCGGCGATATCAGGCTTACCAACGGCCGCAATGTCTTCTTGGAAAATGGGACCGTCATCAATCCTCGCGGCACAGCGCTGCAACCAGGACAACGCATCTCCGTCACGGGCGCGCCCGGCGGCAACGGCGCGATCAACGCAAGCGAGATCGACATCAACGGCTCCGGGAACGGTTACGGCAACGGCTACGGGAGCAACGGTTACGGTAACCGCGACGAGAACGGCTACGGCAACCGCAACGGTTACGGCGCCCGCGGCGATCGCAGCGATCGCCGCGACCGTGACGATCGTCGAGGCCGCGATCGCCGCGGCAACGACCGCGACAACCATAACCAGAACAACGACAACCACAACGACAACGGCGGAGACCGAGGCTAGCCTCGCAACGGGCAGTGCTGCGCGGCTTCGCGTCACGCGACGCGAAGTCGTCGTCGCCTCCCGAGAGAACGTTCAAGTTTGTCCTTATCGTGGCGTCGGAATGAATGAACGGCCGGTCGTGAAAAGGCATGTGAGCGTCGGTTCATCACGCTCGTGTTGACGTCGTTGCTGGTTCCGATGGTCACCTTCGCTGCGCTTCGCCGCTTCGCACAGCGGAGGGGAACGCTCCGAAGATTGGATGTCGTTGCCGCTTGGGGGCCGCCCGTCGACGTTCGGCCTTTGAAAGAGCGCTCATGCGAAGCATGACGTTTTTCATAGCGCTCATTGCGCTCGGGGGGCTAGCGCAGGCTTCCCCCTCCTACCACCTGGCCACCGCTTCGTTTTGGGAGGCGAGCATCGTCCCGGGAACGTTCACCCTTCTCGTGATGGAGCCGTAGCAGAGTCGGCCGGCACGCGCGCCTTCGCCGAACGGCCGCCCGCGATGCTCAAAGTGTTAACCGTTGCGGTGACGCCGCGCGTATCCGTTGTAGCTTCCACCGCCGTAGCCGTAGCCGTAGCCGTAGCCGTAGCCGTAGCCGTTGCCGTTGTAACCGTACGGACCGCCGTAACTGCCGTTTCCGTTCGTCGTGATCGTGCAATTCTGCCCGTTGCATGCCACTTGTTGGCCGTTGTTCCCGGGGTAATACATTTGTCCGTTCGGTTCGGCGATGCGGCCGTCGCGGTAGACGACGCCGCCGTCGGGAAGATAGCCTTCGACGGTGTTTGCCAGCCGATGTTTGCGTGCGACGTTCGTTTCGACCGCGACCCCGGCGACAAGCGCAGCGGCGCCGAGAATAATATTTCGTATCGACGCGGCGCCGTCCGCCTTGGCCGGGGCGAGCGTCGCAACGCCCATTGTACCGCCAGGGCGGCGGAGGTAAGGACGATCGGTAATCTCATGAGCGTGCTCCTTGTGCTCATCGTGGTGTAGTCGCGCGGTTGTGGTCCGGTCGGTTTCGCGGAGTCCGGAAGGCGCGATGTCACCCTCGATATGCATCATGGTACGCCGGCAAGTTGGAAGCACGCTGGTGGCCTGCTGAAAATTCGATGAGCCAGTGCGTTGCGCTGAGCGCAACGCTCGCGTTCGGCCTTCAGCCGATCCGCGCGTCGTCACCTAGCCCGCAGGCGCGGCTCCCGCGCATTCCGGTAGAATTGTCGTGCCGGTTTGCGGATTGGTGTAGTGCAAGGTCAGTTGCACGGCTTTGGGAGCGGATGCGATGTCGGTGCCGGGAGGCGGTAATTGCACGGGAATTGCATGGTGCGGGTCTTCGTGCGTGAACGGATTTAGTTTTTCGGCTGCATAGATGAAGGGATACGGAAACGCACCGACCTCCACACGACCATCACCGAAGACGATTTTTGCCAGCACGTTTTGCACGGCGGTACCGTCGGGTCGATAGCTGAGCTCTCCCGGCAAGAGAAAGACGTCGCCGCATGGACCCGCATCGACGGTGCCGCCGTTGCCCGTCCCCGAGCCGCCGGTGCCGCTGCCGGTTCCGCCGAGGCCGCCCGTTCCGTTGCCCGCCCCGGCGCCGGTTCCCGTGCCGCCGTTCTGTTGGCCCGCGTGGACGCCTTCGGCCAGCGACTTCGGTGCCGAAACGGCCGGCAAGCGCGGCGGAATCACCGCAACGTGAAGGCGAGCGGCGGCCCCGCCGAGCCGGCGCTGCGGCGTCGCAGCGGCTTTGGGGGCGGGATTGTGGACCGACGCTTGCGGCGCGAGCGTCGGACGCGGAGGCGATGTAATGCTCGGCATCGCTCGGGGCGTCGGCGGTGGCGTGGGGCGCGGCGTGGGGGGCGGCGTCCGCCGGACGATCGAGATCGTCTGCGTCGCGACACGTTCGGGTGAGGGAGGCGGGCGTTGGCTTGGGATAAGCGCCGTCGCGACCGCGTGGATGATAACGGCGAGTCCAAAACCGAGGGCAAGCCGGCGCGGATACGCGCGGGGCTCGCGCGTTCCGTTCGGCGACTCCATCATCGAGAAACGTTCACGCTGGGCGCGCCGTTCCTTGCGCTCGGCCGCAAGCAACAGGCCTGGGTCGGAGCGGGCCGAACCGCGGCGAACGTGGCACTCGAATCACTGATTCGCACCATCCCGGACTTCCCGCTTCCCGGAATTTTGTTTCGCGACATCACGCCGCTCTTGAAAGATCCGACCGGTTTTCGCGAGATGATCGATCTTTTCGTCGCCCGCTTCGAGCATGAGTCGATCGGCCAAGTGGTCGCGATCGAGGCGCGCGGCTATATGCTCGGGGCGCCGCTCGCATACCGTCTTGGTGCGGGCTTCGTTCCGGTTCGTAAACCCGGCAAGCTGCCTGCGGCCAAACACGCGGAGTCCTATACGCTCGAATACGGCACGAACTCACTTGAAATCCACGATGATGCGGTGGGATGCGGTGAGCGCGTCGTCGTCGTCGACGATCTGCTCGCGACGGGCGGGACGGCGGCGGCAACGGGACGGCTGCTGGAGCGGCTCGGTGCACACATCGTCGGATTCGCCTTTCTGATCGAACTGTCGGAGCTGGACGGCCGGCGCACTTTGCAGGGATACGATATCACGACATTCCTCCGGTACTGATCTATCTTAAAAGAGCGTCCCCAAAGCGTAAGGCACGGGTACTTCGGCGTCGATCGGGGTGATGCTCGACACATTGCCGGATTGTATGGCATCATAGAGTGACCTGATGCCGACCCCGCTTCTCGACGAACTGATCGCGAAAGTCCAGTCGTACGATACGACCCTGGAAGCGGATTGGCTGCGCGCCGTCTACGATCTCGCGCATGCCGCTCACGGCGAGCAGCGCCGCGCGTCGGGCGAACACTACATCGAACATCCGCTCGCGGTGGCCCACTATCTCGCCGACCTCGAGATGGACCGGGCGACGATTGCGGCTTCAATTCTGCACGACGTCGTCGAGGATACGTCCGTCACGAGCGACGAGGTTGCCTCGAAATTCGGTCCCGAGATCGCGCAGCTGGTCGAAGGCGTCACCAAACTGACGCGCATTCCGTACCAGTCCAAGGAAGACGCGCAGGTCGAAAACTTGCGCAAGATGTTTTTGGCGATGGCTGAGGATATTCGGGTCATCATCATCAAGCTCGCCGACCGTCTGCACAACATGCGGACCTTGCAGAGCCTGCCGGCGGCGAAGCAGCAGACGATCGCCCGTGAAACGATCGAAATCTACACGCCGATCGCGCACCGCCTCGGCATTTGGAAGATCAAATGGGACCTTGAGGACCTTGCGCTGCGCTACCTCGACCCAGACGCCTATCGCGATATCGCCGAGCGCGTTGCGAAGAAGCGCGTGGCGCGCGAAGAGGCGGTCACCGCAGTGCTCGAATTACTGCGCGGACAGTTCGAGAAGCTCGGGATTTCGGCTGAGGTAACGGGGCGACCCAAGCATTTCTATTCGATCTACGCGAAGATGAACAAGGGTCGTGACTTCTCGACCATCTACGATCTGACGGCGGTACGCGTCATCGTCGAGACGGTGAAAGACTGTTACGCGACGCTCGGCATCATCCACTCGGTTTGGAAGCCGCTGCCGGGCCGCTTCAAAGATTACATCGCGATGCCCAAGCCCAATATGTACCAATCGTTGCACACGACGGTCGTGGGACCGGGCGGCGACCCGCTCGAGATCCAAATCCGCACGCTCGAGATGCACCGCACGAGCGAGTACGGGATCGCCGCACACTGGCGCTATAAAGAGGGCGGCAAGGCGGACGCTTTCGAGAACAAGCTTACCTGGCTGCGTTCGCTGCTCGAGTGGCAGAACGACATGAGCGATTCTCGCGCGTTCATGGAAAATTTGAAGCTCGATCTGTTCGAGAATCAAGTTTTCATCTTTTCACCCAAAGGCGACGTGTACTCCCTTTCCGCCGCCGCGACGCCGCTCGACTTCGCATATCAGGTCCATACCGACGTCGGGAACCACTGCGTCGGCGCCAAAGTCAACGGCAAGATCGTGCCGCTGGACTATCAGATGAAGAACGGCGACATCTGCGAGGTGCTGGTCAACAAGAGCGCGCGGCCGTCGCTCGACTGGCTCTCGATCGCGCACACCTCGAGCGCCAAACACAAGATCAAGCAATGGTTTCGCAAAGAGCGCAAGCACGAAAACGTCGCCATCGGTCAGGAGGCGCTCGAGCGTGAACTTGCGCGCGCGCACATGCGGCCGGATCTCACGCACGGCGACACGATCGAACGAATCGCTAAACGCATGAACTATGCGAGCGCAGACGATCTGTTTGCCGCGATCGGGTTCGGCGATGCGTCGGCGCCTTCGGTCGTTACGCGGCTGCGAGACGAGTCGAAGGGTTCCAACCTGATCGACCTGGCCGCGATGAAGCGGATGCCGGCACCTTCACGCCGTCCGGTGCGCAGCTCGAACGGCATTCGCATCGCGGACGTCGACGACGTGCTCGTGCGGCTCTCCAAGTGTTGCAGCCCCGTGCCGGGTGACCCCATCATGGGATACGTGACGATCGGCAAAGGCGTGTCCGTGCACCGCGGTGACTGTCCGAACGTCGCGTATATGTCGGCGACGCCGGAGCGCATCATGCAAGCTTCGTGGATCAACATGGCGGAGTCGACGCACGCAGTCGACGTCGAGGTCGATGCACTGGATCGCGCCGGCCTGCTGCAAGACGTGATGGGCGTGTGCGCCGAGTATAAGACGACCGCTTCGTCGGTGACGGCCCGCGTCAAACGTGATAGCGCGCTGATCAGTCTCACCTTGCAGATCAACGATCTTGCGCACCTGCACCGGGTTCTCGAGAAGCTGCGCACGCTGCGCGACGTGCGCAACGTGTACCGCGTCACGAAGCGCGAAGCTCGCGCGAGCGGCTAAAGCCGCAAAGGAGTCTTCTGATGTGGAAAGTGTTGAGCGCCCTTTGCTGCGCGGTGGCATGTCTGGTTCCCGTGGCGGCCGGCGCGGATGAAGTACCGACGTATCACGGTCGGCAGAGCGCAGCGGAAACCTCGTTCGTTCATTCCATCCAAGCCGATCTGATGAAGCGTTTCCCGACGGCGAGCGACGCCGAAAAAGCGGGATACGTACGGTACACGAACGAGGACGAGACGGGCGCGATCAGCTATGCGAACCAGCACTGGCAATCGGTCGACATCCGCCATCCGAGCCAGCTTTGGTACGACGTTCACGGGAAGCTGCTAGGCGCCGACTTCTCCGTTCTGAAGACCGGCAATGCACGGCCGCAGCGCTGGGGCATCAACCCCGGGCGTTGGTACGAGTTTGACGGCCACGTCCACTACGTTGCGCGTGATCCTCGCACCGGAAAGCTCACGTACGACAAGTACGTGATGGACCCGGCTTTCGTCGCCGCCGGCGGCAATGCACGTCGTCCTTCGGCACGGACGCTTGTGAAGCTGCACAAAGTCGCACGGACGAACGACGTCGCCACGATCTTCGACTTCCCGAGTCTGTACGACCTTATCGTCTGGGTGAAACCAAACCCGAACGGCGGCTTCGCGGAGAAGAACCCACTCGTGAAGCGCAGCTAGGCACCAGTCGCCGCCGCCGTTTCGTTGCCGTAAGGGGAGACCCTCGTGACCTCCGCAATCGATGAACTCGTCGGCAACGCCGTCACGCATGAGGCCGATTTCGAGGGGCCACGTGCCGTCATTCCCGCCAAGCATGTTGTGATCGTGACCTGCATGGACTCGCGGATCGATAACTTCCGGATATTCGGCCTCGCTTCGGGCGAAGCGCACATCCTGCGTAACGCCGGCGGCCTCGTCAGCGAGGACGTACTGCGTTCCCTCGTCCTCTCACAGCGGCTCCTCCAAACGCGTGAAGTGATCCTCATGCACCATACCAATTGCGGGCTACACGGTACCGACGAGCCGGCTCTACGGGCCGACATCGCCGCCGATACAGGCCACGCGCCGCCGTACCCATTCGGCGCGTTCAGCGACATCGATGAGGCCGTGCGCAGCGCGATCGCGCGCGTGCGGGGGCACCCGTTCCTACCCTATCGCGACCACGTACGCGGCTTCGTCTATGATGTCGAAACCGGTCACCTGCGGGAAGTGCTCGTTTGAGCCCTCGCGCCCGTCGCGTTGAGTAGATGCCGGACGACCAGTCTTGACCTATGCCGCCCGCGCGGAGGAAGCACGGTTCATCCACGGACGCGTGACCTCGCCCTTATGACGAGACCCGCGCCATTGACCACCGGCAAGCTCGACGACGACGGATTTGGCTGGTGGATCGACCCGCGAGTCGCACACAAGCACGTGTATCACGACGGCGACACGTACGGAATGTCGTCGAGTAACAATCGGACGACGATCTCGCCATCATCGTCCTCCAAAACGAAGGGGAGGACACCGCGGGAAAAACAGCTACGGCAATATTCAGAGCGTTGGAGAGGAGATAAAGCAAACCGCGTATCGGCGGTCCGATAGGTGCCGCCGTCGGCCTTTCCCACGGCGATAAACGCTCTTTTAGGGCGACGCGTCCACGACTCGTAAGGGGAAGCGGACGTGCGGCCGAATTCTTCGGGAGCGTACTGAAGATAGGCGCGCGCGCCGGGCCAGGCGTAGTCGCCGGGTGTCACCGAGCGTACGAGGTAATGGAGCGCGTAAACGCCGGGCGCGAGATGCGATGCGAAAGCCGTGACGCGATCGCGGTCGATCGTGCGGTCAGAACGGTTCAGAACGGTCAGAACGGAATCTCGTCTTCAGCTGCAGCGTCAACCTCATCACGCCCGCCCGCGCCGCTTCCCGCTGCTGCGTATTCGCGCTCCCCACCGGCATAGTTGCCACCGCCGTTCGAGCCGCCGGCGTTCTTGCTGTCGAGCATTTGCATGTCGTTGATGACGACTTCGGTCGCTTTGCGTTTTTCGCCGTCTTTGTTCGTGTACTCGCGGATTGCGAGGCGGCCGTCAACGAGGACCGTCATGCCCTTCTTGAGGTAGTCGTTGCAGATGTCGGCGAGCTTGCGTGACTGGCCGTTCCAGGCGACGCAGTCGACGAACATCGCTTCGTCACCCTGCTTGGAGCGCCGGTTCACGGCGATCGAAAACGAAGTGACGGCATTGCCGGACTGAATGTAGCGGATCTCGGGGTTCTTCGTGAGTCGTCCCACGAGGACGATGTGATTGTAGCTTCCGGCCATGGCTGCGCCTCCGAATTAGTCGTTGAGATTGATGAGGAGCTGACGCATCACGTCTTCGTTGAGGCGAAGCTGGCGTTCGAGCTCCTTGGCTTGGGCGGCGTCACTCTTGAACTTCATGACGACGTAGTATCCCTCGCGTACGTCGTTGATCTCGTAGGCGAGACGGCGCTTGCCCATCTTCTCAATGTCACCGGGCGCGCCGCCGTTGGTGCGCAGTTGCTCGGCGATTGCTTCAATGCGGGTATCGACCTCGGTCTCTTCGAGGTTCGGGCGGACGATGTACGTCACTTCATAGTCGGTCGTCATGAATTGATCCCTCTTCGGACGTCTTCGCCAAACGGCAGACGGCTCTTGTGGAGCAGTGGGAATCGTGGGGCAGGCCCGCACGAGCCGCCGGGCCGTGAGCCGCCCGGAAAACTCGCCTAGTCTATCACGCCGAAACTCCGCCCGACAAGGACGCCTGGCTCCCGCCATGTCGCAACCTGAGCGCGCCCGTCGAGACCGTCACGGTAATTAGAGCGCAGGCGAAGCTTGGCCGCGTGGCGTGATACGAAGCCCGTGACGGGGAAGCAATACCTCATGAACGATGACGATAAAGATGACGACCAGGACCTCGACGCGGAGATCGATGAGGACGACGACGGCATGACGATCAGCCACGACACGGCCAAAGACATCGGCGACAAAGACGATACCCCGGCGTAGCTGCTGTCAGTTTGCCGGATGCTTGGACGCAGCGCGGTGGGGTAGCCTCTGGAGTCGCCCGGTCGACGTGCCGAACCCCGATCGCGAAATGGAGAAGCCGCCCGGTAGGGCGGCTTCTCCTTGCCTTCGACGGCTTCTAGTTACGGCTTTTCAGCACGTCGGTGAAAGAACCGTTCATGCGCGGGCCCCAGCCTGCAAAGACGCTGGTGCTCGGCATGATTTGTATGAGGGGCAACGTGGCCCGCGTCTCCTCAGAAGGGATCGGCGCCGGCGTTATTGCTTTTTCAGTTTTCATGGTCTAGTCGTTTCTGTAATCAGTGTGGCGCTGCACCTTGCAGTGCCATGCCTTATGATACCGCCGACCGCGGCGGCGACCTACCGCTTTTGCAGTACCGTATCGCATGTGACGATTGACACACGTTTTTCGTTATCTGTTTAGGGACGAAGCGATTTGCCTTTGCGCTTATCGCCGCTATGCAGGACGCCGATCGGCGCGCCCGTGCCCTTCTTGCCGGCCGCGCTGAGCATGTTACTTGTTCGCGAGGCGACGGCTGCTTGAGCTTGTAAGCGAAACCGGCCCTCTCGGATAATACATGACCGGTGACCCACAAGAGAATCGCCCCGCTCCTGCTCCTAGGGCCTGGCTTTTCGGCGCAGCGCCTGCAACCTCAGGGATATTCGCGTTGCAAAGCGGCGCTGCGAGGACGAGCGGCCATCTCATCGTGCACGCGGTCCGCGGCCGTCCTCTGGGCCGTCAACTTGACTTCTGGATGACCCCAAACGGCTCAGCCACCCCGATTCACCGTTACGAGATCGACATGACAAAGCTGCTGCACGGCGTGATCGTCAGCGACGACTTCACGACGTTCATGCACGTGTCTACGCCGTCGAACGTCGTGCGCGATCTCGCCTCAAGTGGGCGATCCACGAAGGCCGGCCCGTACACCGTCACGCTCAACCGCTTGAACCTGTCGACGCATGGCGAAACGATGCTGCTCTTGCACGTCCTCCGACACGGGAAACCCGCGCGCGACCTTCATCCGTACTTAGGCACGCTCGGACATGGCGTCTTTTTGAATGCGAAGGATTTGACGTACGTTCACGTCCATCCGATGGCACTCGGCGCAGGGCACCCGGGATCGGTCATGTCGCATAGCGCGATGATGCCGTCCGGAAACGGCATGGACATGCACGCATCCCCGTTACCGCCCAGCGCCGTGACCTCGCCGAACATGCTGCTGCACGTTGCCGTGCGCGAACCCGGGACGTACAAGCTCTGGTTCCAATTCCGCGGCGGCGATGCGCTGCGCGTCGCCTCGTTCGTGCTCACGGCGACGTGAGCAGCGCGCACCCTAGAGGATTCGGTTTCACCGAATCCGTCGCGTTTGCGGCTTTGCCGCAAGCCGCCCGTCGTCGGCTGTCGGACAAAGTCCGACAACCTCCTCGACTAAAACAGATTCCAAAGGTACTGATTGTAGACTTCGTGATGGTACTGCACCTCTTGCGCCTTTACGACCGTGCCGAGCAGACGCGGACAGCGGTCGGCGCTGGCCTGCTTTAGGTCGGCATACCGTTCTTTCGTGTCATCACCGAGTAACGTCGTCGTCCACGAAGCACCGCGAAAATAGCCGATGGCATCGTAGATGTTGTCCGGCAAGTAGCGCTTGGCTTGACGCAGATTGCTCTGGGGGCTGATGTCGCCCCCGAGACCGGTTTCAAACACGGCCAACATGACCATGTACGGATTAGCGTCGGGCGAAACGGAGCGGACTTCGATGCGCGCGCTGCGTTCGTTGCCGATCGGGATACGAACCATCGAGCCGCGATCGACCGGAGACGCCTTGATTTGGTTGGGCGCTTCGAAATGCGGGTCGAGCCGCCGATAGGCGTTCACGCTGGCATTGAGCATCAAGCAGAGTTCGTTACCGTGGGTCAGAATGCGATCGACGAACTCCCAGGCGAAGGGACTCAGTTGCTCCTCGCCGTGGCCGTCCCAAAACAGATTCTTGCCCTCTTTGCTGACCGACACGTTGGTGTGCATGCCGTTTCCGTTGACGCCGACGACGGGCTTGGGCAGGAAACTCGCCGTCATGCCGAGCCGGGTCGCTACTTGCCGACAGATCAGCTTGTAGAGTTGGATTTGGTCCGCGGCTGCGACGACTTCGCCGTACCCGTAATTGATCTCGAACTGCGAAGGGGCGACTTCCGGGTGATCTTTCTCATTTTCGAAGCCCATGGCACGCTGCACTTCGGCCACCGTATCGATGAAGGTGCGCAGCGGATCGCCCGGCAGCGAATGATAGTAGCCGCCCGTATTGACGTAGTCGAACTTGCCGCGCTCATGATAACGACGCTCGGCATCGAGTCCTTCGAAGAGAAAGCCCTCGATCTCGTTTGCCGCGTTGAGCGTGTAGCCGTTGCCTTCGTAATACCGTGTCGAGAGCTGCTTGAGCCTTCCCCGAATGTCGGCTGCAAACGGTGACCCGTCGCGCCCGATGACGTCCGCGAAGACCAATACCTTGCCCGAACCGAAGACATCTGCCGGTGCCCAATAAAAGGCGGCCCAGTCCAGCACGAGGCGCAGGTCGCTTTCCCGTTGCGACGTGAAGCCACGAATCGAGGAGCCGTCGAATGTGAGGTTGTCGCTCGACTTCAACAGAAATTTCTTGTCGTAGTCGAGCATGTGCAGCCGGCCCTCGAGGTCGCTAAAGAGGACCGTGACCGCCTTGATGCGCGGCTCCCCCGCCAGATACGCGAGCCGCTCTTCTGCGACGCGTTCGGGCGCCATGCGCTCGCGGCGCTGCTGCTTCGCGGTCAAATTGAGTTCCTCGAGCTCGCCGTAGGGCAGCATGAGGAACTCGCGCAGTTCGCTCGGCATCGTAAGCCGGTGGTTTGCAGTGAGCTCGCCAAGTCCTCGACGGTGAGACGGGCGCTCGTGTTTTCGATACGGCGTGCCGGGAAAGCTCTCTGAGCGCGACCGATCCGCCATCGCGTTCCTGAAGGAGAATCCGTGGCACCCCAGCCGCACGACGACGTTCCCTCGCAGCTCGAACACGATGTCGAGGCGGTCGACCTCGACATACGTGAAGGCCGGTTTCAACGCTGGCTCGCATTGGTTGCGGGCTGTTCGGGCGTGCTTAGCGGCATCGAAGTGACGACCGAGCACTATCGCGGGAGCTACAGCCGGCGCATCATGTATACGCCCGTCGTGCTCGGCGGCGCGATGCTCGTCAGCGGATGCGCAGGCTTTGCGAGTCGCAAAGCCGCGCGAACGGTGTTGCCGTTGGTTTCCGTCGTGACCATCGTTGACTCGCTCGTCGGCTTTTATTTCCATGTGAACGGCGTGAACAGGAAACCCGGTGGTTGGCGACTGCCGGTCACGAATATGGTCATGGGGCCGCCGGTGTTTGCGCCGTTGCTGTTCGCCGTTAGCGCGTACCTCGGTTTCATCGCATCCTTCTTGCGGCGCGCCGACGGCGAGGACGGCGGTGGTCTGCCTAAACCCACGCACGCCGAACACTGGGCCCGGCCGCTCGCCGGCCAGCACGAGCCCATCGGCTGGGAGCAAGATATTCGCGAAGGGCGGTTCCAAAAGCAGATGGCTGCAGCGACGGTCATTGCGGCGTTTTTGAGCGGCTTCGAAGCCTGGTACTCGCACTATAAGAACAATTTTCGCTACAAGGTACAGTGGACGCCGCTCGTGACCGCCCCCCTGCTTATGATCGCCGGCGCTGGCGCCGTCGTCGATAAGCGCGTGGCGCATACGTGGCTGCCGGCGGCTTCGGCGCTTGCGATCGCCAATGGCAGCGTCGGATTTTTCTATCACGTGCGCGGTGTCGGGCGACGCGCCGGCGGCACGAAAAAGCTGTTTTACAACATCATCTACGGACCGCCCGCATTTGCGCCGCTGCTTTTCGCGGCAAGCGGCTCCCTTGGCTTGTTGGCGAGCGTCTTGCGCAGGAAGGGCGAGAAATGATCAAACCGACTACAAGCGACGTCGACCTGCGCCCGATCGACCTGACGACGGGGAAACCAATCGGTCCGCTGCGACAGCCCGGATATTATCGCGGATTCAGCACCCTGAAACAACAAAAGTTTTGGGATGCGAAGACGCGTGAGGTCATCCGCGATCGCGTCGACAACATTCCGCCGATTCGCTTTTTCGATGCGGACTCGGCGCGGCTGCTGGAAGCAATCTGCGATCGCATCCTCCCGCAAGACGATCGCGATGACCTTACGAAAATCCCGATCGTGCCACAGATCGACAAGCGCTTGTTCGAAAATATTCACGATGGTTACCGGTACGAGCACATGCCGCCGGATCCCGAAGCCTTTCGGCTCGGTTTGCAAGCAATCGACGAGATGGCACGCGCGCGTTACGAACGTGGTTTCGCCGAGCTCGAACCCTACGCACAAGAAGTGCTTCTGAAATCTCTGCACGACGGCAAGCCCTCACCGGATAACCCGGTCTGGCAACGCATGCCCCCGCACCGCTTTTTCATGATGGTCATGGGTGACTGCGTCGATGCATACTATTCGCACCCGTACGCATGGGACGAAATAGGCTTTGGAGGCCCCGCGTATCCGCGCGCGTACATGCGACTCGAACGCGGCCAGCCGGAGCCCTGGGAAGTTAATGAACGGCGCTACGAATGGGCCCCTCCCGAGGACTCGCTATCCGCGCAGTACGAACCCGTCGCAGGCGAAGCGGAGCAGTTCGCCTCGCCGGGCCAAGGCGGCACGCATTGAGCGCGCCCGTGCTCGGGGCTTTCAAGTCTCCCAACGGAAAACCGCACATGCTCGGCCCGATGCAGCGGCTCGATATGCCGATGCATCACTTCGCGCAAGGGGAAGAAGTCGATTACCTCATCGTCGGCGTCGGTGCGGGCGGCGGCGTTCTTTTGCAGCGACTTGCTCGGGCGGGATTTCGCGTAATCGGTTTCGATGCCGGGCCGCTTTGGGATACCGAACGCGATTGGGTCAGCGATGAAAAAGGCGCGCACGATCTCTATTGGAACGACGAACGCATTACGGGCGGTGAGCATCCGCTCTCGTTCGGTTCCAACAACAGCGGCAAAGGCGTCGGCGGAAGTACGGTGCACTGGGCCTCGTTCACGCCGCGTCTGCATCCCTCCGATTTCCGGACGCACTCGACCGACGGCGTCGGCGTCGACTGGCCGATCTCGTATGACGACGTCAAGCCGTATTACGAGTTGCTGGAACTGGAATTGCCCGTCTCGGGGCCGTCATATTTTCCGTGGGGTGATCCGCACGGCTACCCGTACGGCCCACACCCGATGGGCGGCGTGGGCGATGCACTGATCCGTGGCTGCACGAACTTAGGCATCGGCGTAAGCGCCGGCGGCCCCGTTGCGATCCTCAACGGCTCGCGGGCCGACCGTCCCCACTGCATCTATCGCGGCTTCTGCATCCAGGGTTGTAAGGTGGGAGCAAAGGCCAGCACGCTGGTCACGCACGTTCCCGACGCCCTACAGCACGGCGCGGAGATTCGGCCCAACTGCATGGTGTCGCGCATCGAGATGAAGGACCGGCGCGCCGTCGGCGTGACGTACGTCGACGCGGAGGGGCGCGAGCGCTTCCAAGGCGCAAAGGTCGTCGTAGTGGCGGGTTACTCAATCGAAACGCCGCGTTTGCTCTTGAACTCCGCAACGACCGGCTTCGAGAACGGACTTGCGAACTCGAGCGATACCGTCGGCCGATATTTGATGGCGCAGGCGGGCAACGTCATCCTCGGCCGCTTCGATGAGCCGGTGCGCATGTACAAGGCGCCGCCCGCGCATGCGTTGACCGAAGAATTTTACGAGACCGACCCCGCACGCGATTTCGCGCGCGGCTTCGCGATTCAAACGGTCGGCCCGTTGCCGATCGCCTTCGGAAAGCAAATGATGACCGCCAAAGGCGCGTGGGGCTGGGGTTTGCGGCGCGTGATGATGGATTACAACCATTGGGCGGGATTCGGGCTGCTCGGTGAGATTTTGCCGCGCTCGGACAACCGCGTGCAGATCGCCGACGAAAAAGACCGCTTCGGCATTCCGATCACGAAGATGACCTTCAATCTGGGCGACAACGACAAGAAACTCGTCGAGTTCGGCAAGAAGAAGACGATGGAGGTCATGTCTGCGGCCGGGGCCGAGGAAGTCGTGCAGGAGGCGCGTTACGCGCATCTGGTCGGCGCGGCGCGGATGGGAAAAGACCCCGCGACGTCGGTTGTCGACGGCTTCGGCCGCACGCACGATATCGCGAATCTGTTTGTTTGCGACGGCAGCATCATGCCGACGCAGGGTTCCGCGAATCCGGGTCTGACGATCATGGCGCTGGCGGCGCGCATCGCCGATTATTTGATCGCGCAGGGCGACAACGTCTTACGCGACACCGAGAAGCGTAGCGTGCAGGCCCCGCCGATGCGTAAGGATCTGTCGCCGCCCGATACCTGGGGACACGGTATGCCGCGTCTAAGCTAGAGCGCGATGGCGCCGGAGGATACGCAAGCGACGCGAACAGGAATCGTCGGAGCCGGTACGATGGGCACCGGCATCGCGCTGGCCGTCGCCGCCGCCGGCCTATCGGCGCAGGTCGTCGACTCCTCGCCGGACGCGCTGGCACGCGGAAAAACGACGGTTGAGACGGCGTACCGTTCCGCAGTCGAGCGCGGCAGGCTGTCGCAGGCCGAAGCGGATACGCGTCGCGCGCGGATTACCTTTGGAGGCGACGTCTCAGCCTTTGCCGATGTCGACCTTGTCATTGAGGCTGCCTTCGAAGACCTCGCGGTGAAGCGCGCGATCTTCGCAAGACTCGGAGAGGCCGTGCGCCCCGGCACGTTGCTCGCGACCAACACGTCGTCGCTGGACATCGATGCGGTCGCGGGCGACGTGCCGTGCCCCGACCGTGCGCTCGGAATGCATTTCTTCAGCCCGGCCAACGTGATGAAGCTGCTCGAGATCGTGCGCGGCGCGCGCACGTCGGATGGTACGATTGCGGCTGCGCTGCGATTCGCAGAGCGTTTGGGAAAGGTCGGCGTCGTCGTCGGAAATTGCGACGGCTTCGTCGGTAACCGTATGTTGTTGCGTTATCGTCGTGAAGCGGAACTATTGCTCGAGCGCGGCGCGACGCCCGCGCAAGTCGATGCCGCGCTTGAAGCTTTCGGCTTGGCTATGGGACCGTTCGCCGTTTCCGATCTGGCCGGGCTCGATATTGCGTACCGCTCGAAACGCGAGCGCATCGCCCGCGGGAAAGGCGTGCCGTTTCGGCAATCGCGCATTCCCGATTTGCTCGTCGAGAGCGGTCGCCTTGGGCAAAAGAGCGGCAGCGGTTACTACCGCTACGAACCCGGCCGGCGCGAACGGTTTCCCGAACCGACCACGGACGCGCTGATCGCCGCCGAACGCGACCGGCTTGGCCTCGTCCCCGGCAACGTCCGGGACGCGGAGATCGTCGAACGTTGCACGCTCGCACTCGTCAACGAGGGCGCACGCATTTTGGAAGAAGGCATCGCGCGCGGGCCGGGCGACGTCGACTCGGTGTGGCGATACGGTTACGGCTTTCCGGCCGCGCGCGGCGGGCCGATGGCTTACGGCGCCTCGCTCGACCGCCCTGCGCTGCTCGCGCGGTTACGTTCGCTCGAGCGGGAAGACCCGGCCTTTTGGAACGCCGGCGTGGTCGAGCGTGTCCTAGCTGAATCCTACTAGCGCCCTCCGCGCCCGTCGAGTATAATAGATCGGTTGCGGCGCTGAGCGCCGTTTGGAAATCCGGACTTCGTCCGGTCGTGTTGCGGTTGCCGCACCACGTATGTAGCCTAGTGGCGCTGGCGCGCCTACTAGGGGGCACTCGCGTCGCTGCAACGACGACGTTGCCGTCTCCACCTACATGAAAGGGTCCTGATGGCTACCGGAACTTCCAAGAAGCGCAACAACGCCAAAAAAGAGCGCCGTCCCAAGAAAAAAGTATGCACCTTTTGTTCGGAAAAGCTGCCCGAAGCGAACTATAAGGATGCCACGCGTCTGCGCAAATATATCTCGGAACGCGGAAAAATTCTGCCGCGCCGCATCAGCGGGAACTGCGCGAAGCATCAGCGTCTGCTGACCGTCGCCGTCAAGCGTGCGCGCGTCATTGCGTTCCTTCCCTTCGTGGCCGAGTAACGCATGAAAATCATCCTGATGAGCGACGTCAAGACGCTCGGCACGATCGGCACGGTTGTGGACGTCGCCGATGGTTACGCGCGCAACTATTTGCTGCCGCGCGGCCTGGCCGCCGAGGCGTCCAAGGGTTCGCTTGCGCTTCTCGAACAACAGCGTAAGGCAAAGGCACGGCGCGACGCCGAAGCGGTCGCCAACGCCGAAGCGCTCGGCAAGCAACTCGATGGTTTGCAAGTGAACGTCGCGGCCCGAGCCGGCGGAAACGGACGACTTTTCGGTGCGGTGACCAACGGCGACGTTGCGGCGGCAATCGCGCGCGACATCGGCGTCGAGATCGATCGCCACAAGATCGACGTTCCCGAGGGCATCAAGTCGCTCGGAAGTTATCCCGTCGAGATCAAGCTCGGCAAGAACGTGACGGCTAAAGCCACAGTCAAAGTCGTCTCAGCGCCGAACTAGCGCACATGGCACACGGGGTCGACCCCGCCTACGTTGCTCGGTTTCGCCGTAAGCACGGCGGCGATGACGGTATGCGCCGTTACGTCGCCGCATTGTACGACGTGCTCGCAAGCGCGATCGGCGCCGAGAAGATGGTGTTGCGGGCCGGGAAGCTCGACGCATTGCGGTTGATGCGCTCGAATCTCTTGCCCGAGCGCATTCTCGCGCTGCAACGCTTGGTCTTCGAAGATCCCACGCTCGATCGTCTACCGCAGCCCGGCAAATACCGTGCCGCGATCGGCGAGATCGAAGACGGACTGGCAGACTTGGTCGCGGCGCGCAGCGTCGAAGACACGATTGAATCGAAGGTCAACGCCAAGATGGCCGAGCGTCATCAGGAGTACCTCAAAGACCTCAAGCTCGAAGCGTTACGCGAAGACGGGGGTCCCGAAACGCCCGCCACGCAAAAGAAACTCGAAGACCTCCTTGCGCTCGACGCGCGCAAGCTTGCGAACTCGGCGCTGCGGCTCTTGCGGCCGGCGGCACTCGAAGACGTCGTCGGTCAGCGCTCGGCAATCGCGTCGCTGCTCGCCAAGATATCCTCGCCGTTTCCGCAGCATGTGATCCTCTACGGGCCGCCGGGCGTTGGAAAAACGACCGTAGCACGGCTTGCGCTTGAAGTTGCGAAGCGGCGCTCATATACGCCCTTCGAACCGACTGCGCCGTTCGTTGAGGCCAGTGGTGCGACCTTACGGTGGGATCCGCGCGAGACGACGAACCCGTTGCTCGGCAGCGTGCACGACCCGATCTATCAGGGCAGCCGCCGCGACTTTGCCGAAGGCGGGATTCCCGAACCGAAACTAGGCCTCGTTACCAAGGCTCACGGCGGCGTGCTCTTCATTGACGAGCTGGGCGAGATGGATGCTACGCTGCAAACGAAGTTGCTCAAGGTGCTCGAAGATAAACGCTTCATTTTCGAGTCGTCGTACTTCGATCCGAGCGACTCCAACGTTCCGGCATACGTGAAGAAGCTGTTCGCGGACGGCGCCCCGGCGGACTTCGTGATGATCGGAGCAACCACGCGCGATCCCGGTGAGATCGACGGCGCCATCCGTTCGCGTTGTGCCGAGGTTTACTTCGAACCGTTGACCGAGGCGCAGATTCGCGACATCGTGACGGGTGCGGCCAAGCGGTTGGGCGTGAAGCTTGCAAAGCGAGTTCCGGAACTAATTGCTTCGTACACCATCGAAGGGCGCAAAGCGGTGCAGATTCTTGCCGACGCGCACGGACAGGCGCTGTACCGGCTGCGCGATGACGAGCCCCGGGCCGGCCGCGCAGCGACGATCGTCGAGGATGACGTGACGGCCATCGTGCAGACCGGGCGGCTCGTTCCGCATACGCCGGTGCGCGCGCGCCGCACGCGCGAAATCGGTAAAGTCTTCGGGCTCGCGGTTGCGCACCATGTCGGCAGCATCATCGAAATCGAAGCGGCCGCCTTTGAGGCCGCTGAACGCCGTAAGGGCACCGTGCGCTTTAACGACACCGCCGGCACGATGGCCAAGGACAGCGTCTTCAATGCAGCGACGGTCGTGCGCGCGGTGGCGGGCGTCGATCCGCAAGACTTCGATCTACACGTCAACGTCGTCGGCGGCGCCAACATCGACGGTCCATCGGCTGGCCTCGGCGTGTTCCTGGCACTCTACAGCGTGCTGACGAAGCGGCCGCTGCCGCAGGACGTAGCGGTCACGGGTGAACTGTCGATCGCCGGCAACGTGCGACCCGTCGGTGGGATCGTCGAGAAGCTGTATGCCGCGCGCCAAGCGGGCATGCGCCGCGTGTTCGTTCCGCGTGACAACGCACGGGACGTCGATCACACGATCGGCGGCATCGAAATCATCACGGTCGCAAACGTCGCCGACGTGTTCGCGGCGCTTGGGTTTGAGCCCACGGCACAGCGAGTTCGTCAAGCGCGGCAAACGCGGCGAAGTGACGCGCGTTGATGGCCCTCCCATTTCGCCCACCGGAGGGAAACTTCGACCGCATTCCGCCCAATAACCTCGAAGCCGAGATGGCCGTGCTCGGATCGATTCTCGTCGATCGCGAGATGATGGCGGCCGTCAGCGAGATCGTCGGCACGGCGGATTTCTACGCCCACGTGCACGAAACGATCTTCGGGGCGCTGTCGCAGTTATACGAGCGTGGCGAGCCGCTGGACAAAATCACGCTCGCCGAAGAACTACGGCGTCGAAGTCTCCTCGAGCGCGTCGGCGGACTCGCGTATCTGACCTCACTGATGGATACCGTGCCGACGGCGGCATCGGCCGAGTATTACGCGCACATCGTGCGCGAAAAGGCGTCGTTGCGCGGCCTAATTCATGCGGGTACGCAGATCACGCAGATCGGTTTCGAGCGCGAGGAAGATGTTGAGAGCGCGCTCGATCAGAGCGAGCAAATCGTTTACGACGTCGGTCGGCGTCAGCGGCACGGCGAGTTTTCGCCCATCTACAAGCTGCTCAAAGGGACCTTCGAGCAGATCGATCGCCTTTACCACGCGCGCGGCGATCGCACCGGCTTAACGTCGGGCTTTCCCGACATCGACCAATACACCGCCGGCTTTCAGCCCGGTAATTTCGTGATTCTGGCCGCGCGTCCGGCGATGGGCAAGACCTCGATGGCCCTCTCGATGGCGGCTGCTGCGGCGCGCGAGGAGCAAAAGCCGATCGCGATCTTCTCGCTCGAGATGACGAACGAAGAACTCGTCACCCGCTTGCTGTGCGCCGAGGCGCGCATCAACGGACAAAATCTGCGCCGGGGCAACGTGCGTGATGCCGAATGGGAGAAGATTTCCAAGGGCATGAGCGCGCTCTCGGAACTCCCGATCTACATCGACGATTCGGGAACCGTCACCGTAACGGAGATCCGCAGCCGCTGTCGCCGCTTGCAGTCAGGCGACGGTCTCGCCGCGGTGTTCATCGACTATTTGCAACTCGTACGCCCGTCGGCGAACTTCAAGCCGCAGAACCGCAACGACGAACTATCGGAGATATGCCGTATCCTCAAAGCGACCGCGAAGGACTTGCAGATTCCGATCTTCGCGCTCGCCCAACTCAACCGCGGCGTCGAGTCCCGCAACGACAAACGCCCGATGCTTTCGGATTTGAGAGACAGTGGAGCAATTGAGCAAGAAGCCGATATGGTGGCGTTCTTGTATCGGGATTCGTACTATAATCCCGAAAGTGCGCCTGAGCCGGACCTCACGGAATTCATCATCGCGAAGTCGCGCAACGGTCCGACCGGCACAGTGAAGTTGCGCTTCATCAAAGAGCATACACTGTTCGTTCCGTACGGCGACAGGGGGCACTTTCCGGCTCCGTGACGTCCTACGTCGTCACGCAGCCTCATACGAAGTCGTACGCCGATCCGCTTGTCGTTCGCAAGGATGACATCGTTTCGGTCGGCGACCGAGATGAGGAGTGGCCGGGATGGACATGGTGCGTCGATAAATCCGCAAGGGGCGGTTGGTTACCGGAAGAGGTCATTGAGCGGACCGGCGACACGGGTCGGATTCGCGAGGCGTTCGATACGGCTGAGCTGACGGTCGATGTCGGAGAAATCGTCCGAGGCGACCGCATTGTAGCCGGCTGGCAACGGTGCCGACATGCCGATGGTCGCGAAGGCTGGGTGCCCGTGCGATGCTTGGGCGAGCAAGAAGCCTGACGGTACCGGGGCCGCTTTCTACTATGTGGGTATCGTTTCGGCGATCTCGTGGATGTCGGGATCGCCGATGCCGAGGCGCAGGTACGCGCGCGAGAGCTTGACGTACTCGGGACCACCGTGGTCCAACCACTCGAAGCCGGCGCCTTCGAGCTTGCGCTTGACGACGGCGGGCGCGCCCGCGGCGAGCACTTCAGGCGGGATCGTCGCCCCCGCTGCGACGACGCTTCCCGCCGCAATCAAAGAGCGCCGTCCGACGGTTGCACCGTTGAGCACGACTGAGTTCGTGCCGACGAGCGCGCCGTCTTCGATCGTGCAGTCTTCCATCGTCGCGCAGTGGCCGATCGTCACATCTGTACCGATGACCGTACGACTGTTTTCGGAAACGTGTAGCACGGCATTGTCCTGTACGTTACTGCGCGCTCCAATTCGGATCGGACCGTTGTCAGCGCGAATCACGGCGCCGAACCAGATGCTCGCCGACTCGGCTACCTCGACGTCGCCGATGAGCACCGCCGTCGGAGCGACGAAGGCGCTTGGATGCACTTGCGGCGTCTTTCCGTTGTAGGCGATGAACATGGGCGCTCCAGGGCGAAGCATACGGGTCGTGCCCTTTCCGTTCCCCGACCGAGGTCCCTCGTGAGTCAGCATCGCCACCAAACGCCGCTGCGCGGAACTAAAGCGATTCCCCGTCCCGCGCCCGGACAAGCCGACTACACCGAGGTTAACTATCGCTATGCGGGCAAAGTCGGGCACGTCCACGAGGTGGTGACAATCGGCGGCAAGCAGCTCGCGAAGGTCGGCTTCGATGACCGCAAGGTCGTGTACTACCTGCTCGATGATCTCGAGCTCGACTCAGATGCTGCGAAAGGCACGTTTCACGATCGTGCGTGAAGCACGCTTTCGCAGCATCGCGTATCGGCCAATCGGCTCGAGCGGTCTCTAGAAAACGCGTTGCGAAAGCGTCACTTCGATCTGCGTGGGCGGAAGAGCGAAGCGCTCTGAGCCTTGATCGAAGGCGTTGCGGTCGGTTCCGAATCGATTTTCTGCTTGAAACGGTCCGAGACCGATGCGTCCGTACCGGTCGGTTGCGCTGTCGAAGACATTGAAGATGCCGACGTTTAGCGTCGTTCCGTGCCCGAAGGCTTGCGAGATCGAGGCGTTCGAGTAGAAGTACTGTGGTCGATTGTAGCCGTTGCTGTCGCCTACGAAGTACGTATCGAGCCGCGCCTCGAAGCCCCGTCCGGACGTTACGTCGAGACCGGCGGCCGCCTTGTGAAGGGGAATGCCGACGACTTGGGCACCAGGGATGGCCGTCACTTGGTTCTGTAAGATTGCGTCCGGTATGCCGTTCAGCGTCGCGGACTGCACGTCGTAGCTGTAATCCATGTAGAAGTGGGGAGTGAAGCGGTAACGGCCTGAGAGCTCGATGCCCCGGAACTTTCCGACGGCGGCGTTGACCGGCGTCGTGACCGTCAGCAGCGGTAGGATTTGCGCGGCCGAGAAACCGCTGTAGTTGCCGCAGAAAGATGTGATGCGGTTGATGTAGCCACTAATGAGATTGGCCGGAATGGCCGACGCGCCGAGGACACTGATCGGCTCGTTGATGTTGAATATTTTGCCGTAGACGTTTTCGTTGTACAGGCTGAGCTGAACGTTCGTATCGCCGACGAAATTGTGGCCGTAAGCAAATTCCTCACCGTTGCCCGTTTCCGAAGCGACCTTCGGGTTTCCGACCCCGCCGACGTCGGCTGCGGTGTTCGACGTGCAATTCGGATTGAGGTTCTGCGGGGTGGAGTTGAGGGAAGAGGTTCCCTCACGCAGCGACGGGACAGGAGCCGATGTGGAACTTCCCCCCGTGAAGCGGAAAACGTCGCGTCCCGTCGGACGCAGCACCAAGGACAGACGCGGATCGAACTTCGTTTCGTTCGTAACGGTCGTGTGTTTGATCCACGCGTTAAAAAACAAATTGACTGCACTCGTCGGAGTGTACGCATCGCGTACGAAGTAGTTGGCCTCTTCGAACTTCAACGCCGGATTGGTGTCTAGGTTAAAGGAATTCGTGTTGTACGTCGTTCCAGTCGAGCTCTGGTGGAGCGCGAAGAACCCGAAGCCGACATCGTTGTTCGCGCCTACGATGTCGTCGCTAATGAGCAAACCGTTGGTCCGCGTGAACGTCGTGTCGAAGCCACCGACGAAAACGTTGCCGTTCGGACCGCCGAGACCACCGGAGACGTTGCGGTTGTAATCGAGCGCGTAGTTGTCGAAGTAGCCGTCGAGAACGAGATTGTTGACGCCCAGGCGCGAGGTGAGGCGGGCATGATAGTCTTGATTACGGATCGCTTGCCATGGTGAGGGACCGCCGCCCGCCGGACCCGAAGCGAGCAAGGCATACTCGGCCGGTTTGACGCAGGCGTTCGAGCCGCCCGGCAACGTAACGGCGATGCCTGGCTGCGTCGGATTGCCGTTGGGTCCGGAGGTGCCTGGAGCGCAGCTATAGGTCACGATCGGGTTGCCGCTCGAGTCTGTCGAGCCCAGCGTTGAGCCGCCCTTCGCGATTGTCTGTTGGCCGTTGTACAATTTTTGATCGTAGGTTTGGAAGTCGTTGTCGCCGTTGCCGCTTTTGTCATCCCAGGAGACGCCCGAGTAGCCGGTCAGTGTCAGTTGTGTCGCCTTGGACAGGTCGTAGCGCAGCTTCAAGAGGTCGGTATGCAACAGGTAGTTTGCACTTACGAGATAGCTGTTGGCGCCGGCATTCCCGGTCGAAAAGTTCGGACTGAGCACGCCTGTTTGCGTGATGGTCTGCGGGGCGAAATTGCCGTACGTTCCTTGCACCCCGTGAAGCAGAACGTAACCGAGCTTCTCGTTTGCCACCGTCCCCGACGCGCGAACGACCGTCGTCGCCTTTCCGTAGTTGCCGAAGCCTTGCGAAAACTCGGCCTCAGGCTGCCGTGTCGGTTGCAGCGTCTGCAGGTCGATGGCGCCGCCGATGCTGTCGGTTCCATACAACCCCAAGGCACCGTTACCGTACACCGCCTGCACGTTGCCGAGTGCAAACGCCGGCGTGTCTTGGTAATCGAACGCAGTCGGCGCGCCGTTGAAGAAGGTTCCCGGCGCGACGCCGACCGGACCGATGGGGTGACCATCGAGCAGCGTGGCCGTTTCGGTGGCCCCGACGCCGCGTAGATTCACGTAAATGTCATCACCGAGCGCCGAGCTTTGGGCGCTCAGGTTCACGCCGGGCAGCGTGTTGAGCGCATCGCCGACGCGCACGTAGTTTTCTCTGCGCAGCAGCGTGCCCTCGATGTCGTTGTGGATCGTCGTCGACGTCTGCAGCTCGCGCCGGCCGCCGGCTTGCACGCGAGCGATTTGGCGCAGTTGCTGCGTAGACGTCTGTGCGCGACGAATCGTCAGCGTCACGTTGATCACCGATGACGAACCCGGTACGATGAAAATCGTGTCCGACTGCGCCGGCGCAAACCCGGTACTGGAAATATCGATGGAATACGAGCCCGGCGGTCGGCCGGCGAACGAAAAGCGACCTTGCGCGTCGGTCGCGGTCGTCGCGCTTTTCGCGCCGTTTTCATGCAGCGTGAGCGTTGCGCCTCGAACGGGGATGCCCGTATCCTGGTCGCTGACTTGGCCCGCGATCGTCGCGGCGGTTTGCTGCGCTTGAGCGAGCGCCGGCGGCGCCATATATTGAGGGGAGATCAGCACCAGCGCAAATGCTGCTGCCGCGATCAATCGAAATGGAAGTTTCTTTCGCATGTCCTCGCAATCCAAAGAGAACACCGGGCGCCGTCAACGGGTCCGGCCGGCGGACGCAATCGCGCCGACTTAGTTTAGGCAGCATAACATTAACGAAACCGTAAGCCGCGATTATCGCGAACTTAAATCGGGGCATTAGGATGCTTGACGCTACGCTCGACGTTAAACTCAAGCGCGTCGATGTGAAGATCGAATGGCGCCGGCCAGGCGGCTTCCAAGGATTGCGACGCATGGTACGGCTATCGGCCAAGGAACCGTGGAAAAAGGCTCGGAGGAGAACTCTAGCGCCACGGCAGACTAAGCCCGCGATATGCCGCTCGCTGCCATCGCTCCGCCCCAGCCTGTTCCCATTAGGAGCGGGTTTGATTATGTCGCCGTGGATCCGCAGCGGCATCGCGTGTATGCCGCGCACACGGGAAGCGAAGCGCTCACCATCGTCGACTCGGGCTCGGGAAAGGTGCTCGGTCAGGTTGATGTCGGGCCGCTTCACGGCGTAGCGGTTGAGGAAGCGACCGGTCACGTCTTCACAGGTGCATCGGACCAAAGTGTCGCCGAAATCGATCCGGTGACCATGAAAGTGTTGCGCACCGCCGACGGCCTCGGTGGACCGGTCGACGCGATCGCGTACGATCCCTCGAACGGGCACATCTACGCCGACGAGGACGACGGAACGCGCATCTTCGTCATCGATGCCAAGACGATGAAGAGTATCGGCACCATCGCCTTACCGGGCCACAAACCCGAATATCTCTCAATCGATCCGGTGACGCACCAAGTCTATCAGAATATCGCGAACCTCAATGAATTCGTCATCGTGGATCCGAGCACGCTCAAGGTCACGAAGACCGTTGCGACGCCCGACATCAAGAACAACCATCCACTTCAATACGATCCGTCGCTTGGGCACGTCCTCGTCGGCGGAGCGAACGGCATCTTCGCCGCGTATCAGACCGATGGGACGCTGGTCGGGAAGACGCCGATCCAAGCGCGCGTCGACCAGTGCGATCTTGACCGGACTTCCCACTTCATCGCGTGCGCGGGGAGCGGCATGATCACCGTCCTGCACGACAATGCGCACGGAGCGCCTTCGATCGTCGCGCAGATGCCGATCGCGCGGGAAGCGCACACGCTTGCGATCGATCCTGCCACGAAGACGGTCTGGACGGTGTGGGCGCAGCCCAACGGCGACTTCGTGCAAGGCTTCAAAATTTCACCTTAGCACGAGCAAAGCGCAAGTAAACAAGGAACCGCCCGAGCTGGCGCTACCGTTGTGGGTACGAGTGGAGCGCTATGGAACGAGCAGCGAAACTCATTGCGGCCGCGAGAATCGTCGCGCTGGCAGGTTCCGCCGGAGCCGCCGTCGTCGCCGGGTGGCGGACGCGGCGTTCGAGGCTGAACTTGGCCGGCAAAGCCGTGGTGATCGTCGGTGGTAGCCGCGGGCTTGGCTTACAGATTGCACGCGAAGCGGCACGCCGCGGCGCGCGCGTCGGCCTTTGCGCGCGCCGAGCGGACGAACTCGACGCCGCGCGCAGCGAACTGAGCGCGGGCGGGACGGTCGCCGTGACGGCGGTTTGCGACGTAAACGATGATGCCTCGGTGACAACGGCCTTCGAACGGATGGCGGCTGAGTTCGGGGCGATCGACGTCCTAGTCAATGCAGCAGGCATCATCGGCGTCGGTCCGATCGACGCGCTGGGTTTCAACGATTTCCGCGAGGCCATGGAAACGAATTTCTTCGGTGCGGTGCGAACGACGTTAGCAGTTCTCCCGGCCATGCGCGAACGCCGTGCCGGACGGATCGTCAACATCACCTCGATCGGCGGCGCGATTCCGGTTCCCCACTTGCTGCCGTACTGCGCGAGCAAATTCGCATTGCTCGGTTTCTCCGAGGGCTTACGCGCGGAGCTGGCGCGCGACGGCGTAATCGTCGTGAGCGTCATTCCCGGGCTGATGCGCACGGGCAGCCCGCCGCACGCAACCTTCATCGGACAATCCGAAAAGGAATACACGCTGTTTTCTCTTGCCGACGCGACGCCGCTGACGTCGGTGTCGGTCGAGCACGCAGCCCGCGTCATCCTCGACGGCGTGGAGAAAGGCTCGGCACGCGTCGTCATCTCTTGGCAGGCGAAACTAGCACTCCGCGTGCAGGCTCTCGCGCCCTCACTCGTGCGTGCCGGCTTGACCTTTACCGGGTTCGTCCTAGCGCGCGGCGGCGATCATCCCGAGCACAAGACCGGCTCTCAGAGTGAAACGCCGCTGACGCGGTCCGTAGTAACGGCCGCGTCGCAACGTGCCTCGCAAACGCAAAACGAGAACGTCCATCTTGATTGACGGGCGAACGGACCTTTAGAGTCCGGTCGTCAACGTTAAGCGGACGGTCCGAGCCTGCGACGGGTGGAAATGGTAATCGTTGACGCCCGTACCTCCAAGTGCCGGATTGACCGTCGGATCATTCGCCAAAGCCGGGTTCGCGGCGTCGGACTTGAGCCACGATCCGTAGTAGTATGTGACGTCGGCGGTCTTGTTGTTCAAGGGGTTCATCTTTGCAGTGAGCTGCGTGTTAAACGTCATCGACGGGGGTGAGCTGGCGTCTCCTGCCGTGTCGAGCTGACGCGGCCCGAAATAGCGCATGCGTAAACTCGCAGCATAGTGCGGCGTGTCGACCGTCGCACCCGTCGAGATCACGGCAGCGAGCGACTCGGGTACTCCCGTTCCCTGGTTCAGCGGATCGGTAAGGAACCGTGCCGTGGTCGTTGCGAGATCGGCGTCGAACGTAAGGTACTTCGTCGGGGTATAAAAATTCGCGAGTTCGATGCCTTGGCGTACGTCGGGGCCGCCGACCGACGTCGTGCCGTGGTCTCCGTCGAAGATAAGTTCGTTCGACAATAAGTCGGAATGCCGAGACGGTCGAGGTCAGCTTCGGTGACGAATAACGATAGCCGATTTCCTCGCCGGAACCCCGCGTGAGCGGCGAGTTGTATTCGGTCGGAGCACCCGTCGGATCGAACGGCGCGCCGGTCTGCGGATCGTCGATGCCGATTACGCCGCGAGCATCGTTCGAGTGAAAGCTCTCGCCGAAGTCGAGATAGAATTCTTGATTCGGCGAAAAGGCGTATGCCAGGGCGAACTTCGGATCGAGGACGCCTTCCGATGCAGTCCCGGAATTGGCCGGATCGAACGCGCCGACTTTTTGGCTGATCTCATCGAAGCGCAGACCGGGCGTCAGACGTAACTTCGATCCGATCAGCATCCGCGACTGCACGTACGCCGACGGCGCCGTGACCGTGATGTGATCGTTGCTGAGCGTCCCGTTTGCGTAGTCGACCCGGCTGTTCGAAAGTAAGAGCCCGTTCTCGCCGATGTTGTCGTTGCGTAGATCGACTCCGACCGTCGTCTCGCTCCGGGGTGTCACGAAGCTGCGGCTGAGATCGAAGCCATAATAGACGCGCTTTCGACCTGGTGACGCTGATCGCCGCAGGAAAACGTAAACGGGGTTTGGGGAACGGAGCCCGGTGCGGCGCCTAGTGGCGCTGTATTATTAGCCGGGCAATACGACTGATAATTTGGGGCGTACGGTGCCGAGACGCCGTTGTTCGGATCGCAGGATATGTAGGCCGCGTTACATGTGGCTGGATTCGCCGTAACATTGTAGTAGTCGTTCGCGTCGAAGAGGCTGTCCGTGAAGTTCGAGATGAGACTGAGGAGCGAATTCACCCCGTAGACGTTTAGTTTGGTGGCGCCGTTTGGCTCGGTATGGGTGAACTGGCTCGAGAGCGCATAGCGGTAGGTGTTACCTCCGTCGGTGGGGTCGATATAACCGAAGCGGCTGATACCGCCTGAGTCAACGAGCCGTTGCGGGATCTGGTCGGTCGAGTCGAACGCGCCGTTATACGCGATGCCGGTGATGGCCAGATCGTTTGGGCCGTTCGACTGCGAGTAGCGCAGTACGCCGTTGAACCGATGATACTCGTCGGCCTTGACATAAGACCCGTTATCGTGCGCAATTTCGATTCCATAGAGCAGGTTGCCGGCGCCTACCTTCGGTGAGGCGGCCGTAAAGAGCCGGTCATAGCCGAAATCGCCAACAGTGAACTCGGAGATGGGATCGATCGTATTCCGGTAGTAAAGATCATAACCGCCGGCCACGGCGAAATCGCCCTGATCGGCAAAGTACAATCCTTTTTTGAACTCCACGTAGCTGACAAGCTCCGGCATGAGATAGTTGATATCGGAGTATCCTTGGCCGTGTGCGTGCGAGCCCAAGTTTACCGGGACGCCGTTGATGTTGGCGTCGAGGTTCGTTCCGTGGTCGAGCTGAAAACCGCGCAGATAATATTGATTGGCTTTGCCGCCGCCGCTGTGCTGGCTGATGACAAGGCCGGGAATGTCCTCGAGGACTTCGCCTGGGCGCAGCAGCGGGCGCGTGGCGATCTGTTCTTGACTGATCGTTCCGGTCGACGCCGAAATCGCTTTGCCGACGAGGTTCGCTTGGCGTCCAACCGTGATGACGCGTCCGATCGTTCGATACCGAGCGACAGCACTCGGACACGGAGATGGTGCAGACGCCTGCGGAGCTCCGGTGTTCGGTACACCTGAGGGACATGGCGCCGGCGATGCGGAGACTTGCACCGCTGAAATATGCCCTTGAGGAGAAGCCGCAACTGTCGGCGCGGCAGTAGCGAGAGTTGCCGCGAGAAAGACCGATAGAACCATTACGACTTACCTTCATTCGTTAACGGGAATACGAACGGTAACCGGAATACGAAGCACCGCCGGAGCGTACGCCCGAATGTTACGAGCCCTCTTTTCAAATGGCTCTATTTTTAGAAAAACGTCATCAACGATTACAAACGGTCGCGGCTACGTCATGAACGTAGCGCTCGGCGTTATCGGGGAAAGTCCAGCGACAGACACCGCATCAAAAAGCGCTCTCGCGCTTGCGTCAGCCGAAGAAAGCGGCGATCTCCGCGATGGTCAGCGCCAGCCCTTCAGCGAACCGCCGTTGCCTCGGAGAGCAGCACCGCTTCAACCTGATCGGCGAGCCAATGGAGTGTTGTTTCATCGATGACCAGCGGAGGCGTCAAGCGTAGCGTGTCGTCGTGGGTGTCTTTGCAAAGAACGCCGCGGCGAGCGAGCGCTTCGCACAGCGGTCGCGCCGTGACGGTCAGTTCGATGCCGACGAGCAGCCCTCGGCCACGCACCGCGCGCACGAGCGGCGATTCGATCCGGCGCAGCCGCGCTATGAACGGCGGCCCGAGTTCGGCCGCGCGTTCGCTCAGCCGCTCATCGACGATCACCGAAAGAGCGGTACGAGCGACTGCGCATGCCAGCGGATTGCCGCCGTAGGTGCTTCCATGGCTGCCGGGTTCGAAAAGTTCGATGACGTCGCGCCGTCCGACGACGGCCGAAACCGGATAGTAACCGCCCGACAATGCTTTCCCGAGCACGTACAAATCGGGTTTGACGCGTTCGTGATCGCAGGCGAACATCGCACCGGTCCGCCCTAGTCCCGTTTGCACTTCGTCGGCGATGAACAGCACGTTATGTTCGCGACAGAGAGCAGCGGCACCGGCGAGATAGCCGTCCGGCGGAACGATCACGCCTGCTTCGGCTTGAATCGGCTCGACGAGCAATGCGCATGTGTTGGGCCCGAGCGCGCGCGAAAGTGCGCCTAGGTCGCCGTACGGAACCGTAACGAAACCCGGCGTGAACGGTCCGAAGTCGGCACGATATTCTGCGTCGCTCGAGAAGCCGACGATCGTCGTCGTGCGGCCGTGAAAGTTGTTCTCGAGGACCACGACCTCGGCTCGATCGCGCGGGATGCCCTTGACGCGGTAGCCCCAGCGGCGGGCAGCTTTGAGCGCGGTCTCAATGGCCTCCGCACCGGTGTTCATCGGTAAGACGGCTTCGCTTGCACATAGCTGAGCAAGTTCGCGGCAGAACGGTCCGAGTTGATCGTTGCGAAATGCACGCGACGTCAGCGTGACGCGGTGCGCTTGCTCTCGCAGGGTCCCAAGAATTCGCGGATGCGCGTGGCCTTGATTGACGGCCGAATACGCCGCCAGCGCGTCGAGATATCGCCGTCCCTCGACATCCCACACCCAGACGCCCTCCGCCCGGTCGATCACGACATCAAGGGGATGGTAATTCTGCGCCCCGTAGCGGTCCTCGAGAGCGATGAGATCGTTGCTTTCGGACGTCACGGGCGGCACGGAGACTCCTCATAGGGTCGGCGAGTGTTCGTAGCCGTCTTCGCTAGAAGTCACCCGGCCGCCCGTAATCCGCGCCGGGCCGAAGACCCGGGGGTCAGTGCTGGTGTTGGTGCGCTCGGTCGGTCTCGGTCACGGACTTTTGGGAGCCGTCTTCAGCATGCTCGTGCTCCGCGTGCTCGTGCGGGTGCGAGTGCGTGCTGCCGTCGGCATGGCGATGCTCGTGCTCGTGCTTGACGTGCTCGTGAGGATGGGCATGAGCCGTGCCGTCGTGCTCGTGTTCGTGGGTATGGCGATTGCTTGTTTCCATTTCGACTTCATTGTATACAAATAAAATTAGTCCTGCTTGGACTCGTCGGATTAGGGGCAGGGACGCCAAAGCCAAGGTTGAACGTGCCGAGGCTTCCCCGGGGAAAGCCGCGTGAGAACATGCCGACGTAGCTCAGTTGGTAGAGCAGCTGTTTCGTAAATAGCAGGTCATCGGTTCAAGTCCGATCGTCGGCTCGTCCGCCGTCGTTCACGCTCGTGGGACGAGCCAAGGCGCGCACCGGGCGGCTCAGTAGCTCGCGAGCGTGCCGTCGGCGCGCGCGCGGTCGATCATGCGACTGAATGCGAATAAGGCGACCGGCACGAGAACCGCCGTGGCAACGGCCAGCCAGATGGCCTCCCCCGCAACCTGCGTTATTTGGGCGCCCGCGACGGCGGCCCGCATGCCGGCGAGCGCGTGCGTGATCGGGAGCAGCCACGAGATGACGCGTAACGGAGCCGGAAGAAGCGCAACCGGGAAGAGAACGCCTGCCAACATCGAGGCCGCTCCGCCGACGAGGAAATTGCTCGGCGGCTCTTGCTTGGAATAGATGACGATGCCGGCACCGATGATGCCGATCGCCGACATGCAGACCAAGCTGAGCAGCGTGAACACCGTTAGCGTCGTGATGTTGGTGCCGTGCAGGTCTAGGTGAAAAAGCAGCGCCGCAGTTCCGAGATAGATGATGACTTGCACAGCACTCAATAAGACCTTCCACAGCCCCGCGCCGAACACGACGAGTTCGACCGGCGTGGGCGTTACGAAGATCGGCTCGATCACGAGCAACATTTGATCGCGGCGCAGCGTTTTCGCAAACGCTTGAATCGCATTGGTTTGCAACACCATAAACGCCACGTTGATGACCGCGTAGGCGAAGTACGTCGATTTGTGACCGTGCACACCGAGCGAGCGCGACGGCGGAACCAACTTCGAGACGAAATGAAACGCCGACACGCCCACGATGATGCCGATAAACTGTAGCGCGAACGGGATCGGATACGCGAAATCGAATAAGGCGTCGCGGCGAACGATCGCGAAGACCTTGTGCATCATGGGTGGTTCACGAGCGCGGCAAAAACGGCCGCCGGGCTGAGTCCTTGAGAAGATACGTCGCGGACGTCGACGCCGTTGGCGCTGACCGTCCGGAGCAATGATGTGAGAGCGTTGTCGAGCGGTTCGAGATCGACCTCGATACGCTGCTCGATACCGTGGATGCTCGTCGTGATGTTGATCAGACCGGGAACGGCTCGAATTCTGCCCAGCAGATCGTCGCTCACGACATCGACTACGATGCGATAACGACGGGCCGCGGCGGCGCTGTGCTGCAGTTCGCGCGGGGACCCGAGGGCGCGAATATGGCCGTCGCGTAGGACGGCGACGCGATCGCACAGCTCCCACGCCTCGTCCAACAAATTCGTGGCCAAGATGACCGTTTTTCCGAGCTCGTTGACGAGCGTATGCCGAACCAACCGGCGGATCAAATCCGTGTTGATGGGATCGACGGCACGCGTCGGTTCGTCCAGCATGAGAAGCGGCGGATCGGCTAAGAGCGCGCGCGCGAAGTTGACGCGCTGCCGCATGCCGGTCGACAAGGTGCGGAACTGGCTGCGATCGCGGTTACGCAGGTCCACGAGTTCAAGGACCTCATTGACACGGCGGTCGAGGACTGAGGGCTTCACATCGCACAACGTGCCGAAGAAGCGCAAGTTTTCGCGAACGGTGAGCCGCCCGTAGAAGTGCCCATCGGCCGAACTCAAACCGACGAGTCGGCGGATCGCAAGGGGGTCTTTGCGCGCCGAGACTCCGTCGATCGTTATCGTACCGCTATCCCAATACGCAAGTGCCGAGAGCATGTGCAGCAGCGTCGTCTTCCCCGCCCCGTTGGGGCCGAGGATGCCCAGTATCTCGCCGCGGCGCACCGAGAAACTGATGTCGTCCAATACGTTCTGTCGCGATGCGGGTCCGCGATTACGAAAAATCTTCCAGCCGCCGGTTGCTTTCGGGTACGACTTAGTGAGCCGGTCGACGACCAGTAACGGATCGTCGCTCATCAGTCAGCCGGCCGCGCCGCGTCAATCGCAGACGGCCCGTCCAAACATTCGTTGAGGCGCATTGCTGTTTCGTCGACATGGCTCGTGATGCAGGTCAGATGAGCCCCGGGTACGGCCCGAAGGTCCACCCGATCGCACACGTGTCGCCAGCCGATGCGCTTATCTTCGTCGATGCCGAGCGCTCCGCCGGGGCGTGCCAGAATGACGGTCATTCCTCCGCGGTAGCGACGCGGAATGTAACTCGCGGTGATGCGCCGCCACGTTTGTTCGAACACTTCGGGACCGCGTCGAACGACCGCAGCAGGCGCCTTGCCGGCGAAGCGATTACGCAATTGCGCGAGCTTCGGTGCGCCAGCTGCCATGAGGCGCCCGTGGCGCTGCGTCCAACGCAGGCGCGACGCGGCTCGTCCGAGGGTGCTTCGCACCGCCAGACGGCGGCGGGCATTGATTCCCAGAACCGCGAGCAGGCGGTCCAGGAAGCCGGCGCCGACTGAGATTCGTGCATTACCTCCGGGCGCATCGAGCAAAATCAGCTTACCGACCGCCTCCCTCCGCGCCCGCAGTTGCAGGGCCATTTCGAACGCCACGAGGGCGCCGCTGCAGAAGCCGCCGAGGATATACGGCCCTTCCGGCTGGATCTCTTTGATCACCGTAATGTAATCGGTCGCCATTGCCTCGATCGTATCGGGAAAGCGGCGGCCGTTGGTCCCATGGACGTGTAGCGCATAAAACGGCTGATCGGCGTTGAGGCGACGCGCCATTTTCCGGACGTAATAGCCGCCGCCCACGAGATCACCGTGTAAGAAGAAGAACGGTGCCCGCGAGCCGAGCGGTTGCACGGCCACCAGCGGCGAGGATGCGTCTTTGTCCAAGCCCTCGACGAGTATTCGGGCCATGTGTTCGATCGTGGGATCGATGAAGAACTCGGTGAGCGGAATCTCCTTGCCGAACGAACGGGAAACTTCCGCGATTAACCGAGTCGCCAGCAGCGAGTGCCCGCCGAGTTCGAAAAAGTTGTCGCGAATCTCGACCGACGTAACGCCCAGAATCTCTTCCCAAATCGTAATGAGCAGATGGTGAAGGGGATTGTACGGAGCGGTTCCCGGCGTTTGGGAAGGTTCGAGCAAAATCTGCAGGGCTTCGACGTCGAGCTTCCCGGTGAGCGTCAACGGTAGTTCCGCTACGAGCACGATGCTTGGGATCATGTAAGTGGGCAACTGTTCGGAAAGCGCGCGTCGCAAATCGTCGGCTGAGAGCGAGGCCCCCGCCTCGGCAACGACGTAGGCGACGAGCGCTTTATCGCCGGCGGCATCCTTGCGGAGGATGACCGCAGCATCGCGTACGCTCGGATGTCGACGAAGTGCGACTTCAATCTCGCCCATCTCGATGCGGAAACCACGAATCTTTACCTGATTGTCGACCCTCCCAACGAACTCGATCGTGCCGTCAGCTCGATAATGCGTCAGGTCGCCGGTCGCATACAGACGCTCGGGGCCGTCCGCGCCCAGCGGTCGCGCGACGAACTTGCGAGCCGTTAACTGCGCATCGTTGAGGTAGCCGCGCGCCAAGCCTGGGCCGCCGATATATAGTTGACCGTCGACACCGACGGGAACGGGCTGCAGGTCGCGATCGAGGATATACGCTTCGGTATTTGCGATGGGCCGCCCGATCGGTATACCGCGCGGGTCCGCGCTTTCGATCTCGTAGGTGCACGCGAAGGTCGTGGTTTCGGTCGGCCCGTAGCCGTTGAGAAACGTCGCCGGACGGCCGTGCGAGAGGACCGCTGCGACGGCGCTTGGATCGAGCGTATCCCCGCCCGCAATCAAATAACGCAGGCTCGCAAATGCGGCCGGCTCTTGGGCGGCAACGTGACGCAAGAGAGCAGCCGTCAGGAACATAACGGTAACGCGTCGCTCCCGCAAGATCGCGGCGAAATGTTTGGGTGAGAGCACGGTCTCCCGCGGGACGATTTCGATTCGCGCGCCATGGAGCAGAGCGCCCCACAGTTCGAACGTCGCTGCATCGAAAGCAACGTTCGAAACGGCGGCCATCACGTCGGAGGGCGTGATTGCAACGTAGTTCGTATTGGTCACCAGCCGATTGACCGCGCGATGCGGAACACAGACGCCCTTTGGACGACCGGTCGACCCCGACGTATACATCACGTATGCGAGATCGTCGCAAGCTATCGCGCGCGCCAGACGGTGCTCCTGGTGTTGGGCGATGCGGGCCGCGTCGGCATCCAAGCGGCACACGGCGGTTTCCGCTCCTTCGAGCCGGGACGCGAAGCGGTCCCGCGTGAGGACCACGCGCGCACCGGCGTCGCGCAGCATGTATTCGAGCCGCTCCGGGGGGTATTCGGGGTCGAGCGGAAGATAAACGGCGCCTGCCTTCAAGGTCGCCAAGGTCGCGAGCACGGTCTCGATCGAGCGCTCGAGGCAAATGCCCACAACGTCACCGCTCGCGATACCGAGACCTTTCAGATGGTGAGCGATCTGATTAGCGCGGCGATCGAGTTCACGATAGGTAATTGTGCTTGCAGCATCGGCGACAGCAACGGCATCGGGCGTTCGTTCCGCTTGCGCTTCGAAACCATCGCCGAGCGTTCGTTCGGCCAAATAGTCGGTCGCCGTGTGGTTCCACTCGACGAGCTGGCGCCGGCGCTCTTCTGCCGTGAGCAGCGACAAAGTGCCGACAGACTGCTCGGGAGCAGCGACGATGTTTTCGAGCAGCGTTTTGAAATTTGAGAGCATGCGATCGATGCGCGCGCCGTCGAAGATATCCGGACGATACGAGATCGCGCAGAGCAAGCCGTTCGACGTTTCGGCGGCCCGGAAAATAATGTCGAATTTTGCCGTGGTCGTCGCGAGCGAAAACGGCTCGACCTCGGTTCCGCGCAGCCGAGGGGCCGTTTCGCCGCGTTTGTTTTGAAGGTGGAACAGAACGTTGATGAGCGGCGTCTCTCCGACGTTGCGGTCCGGGTGCAGTTCGGCGATGACTTCTTCGAAGGGCGCGTCTTGGTGTTCGTACGCTTGCAAGGCCCCGTCTCGAACATCGTGCAGAAGCGTCCGGAAACTTTGCTCGCCGGACACCTGCGTGCGCAGTGCGAGCGTGTTGACGAAGAAGCCGATCAGCCCTTGTAGTTCAATTCGCGTGCGAGTCGTAATCGGTAAGCCGACGATCAAATCCGATTGTCCGGAATACCGGTAGAGCAAGACTTTGAATGCGGCCAAAACCGTCATGAAGAGGGTGGCGCCGTGTTGATTCCCAAGCTCGCGCAGCCGCTCTAAAACCGTTTGCGACACCATCAGTGAGCGGGCAGCGCCTTCGCTGCCGGCGTAAGGCGAGCGCGGACGGTCGGTCGGAAGCTCGATGCGCGGGGGCGCGTCGGCCAGGCGCTCTCGCCAATAGCCGACCTGGCGCTCGAAACCGTCGCCTTGCAGCGACTCGCGTTGCCAAGCGGCAAAGTCGGCGTATTGAATTGGAAGTTCTTCGAGTTCGGGAGCGCGGCTCTGGCTATAACCGTCGTAGAAAGCCGCCAATTCGCGATTAAAGACACCCGTCGACCAGTCGTCGGTGACGATGTGGTGCATCACGGTCAAAAAGACGTGCTCCGCCGCGCCGAGTCGCACCAGCAATGCACGAAAGAGCGGGCCGTTCTCCAGGTCGAAGCCGGTGGCCGCCTCCTCGGCGACAACCTCGCGTGCCCGGCTCTCGCGCTCCTCGACTGGCAGGCTGCTCACATCGACGAAGTGAAGGGCGGCCGAGCCCGACGGCGCAATGAACTGCATCGGCTCGTCGTCGAGCAGACCGAAATACGTTCGCAGTATTTCGTGGCGGTTTACGGCCGCGTCGATGCTTTGCTGTAAGCCCACCACGTCGAGTGGGCCGCGGAATCGTACCGCGTGGCGGACGTTGTACACAGACGACCCTGGAGTGAGCCGATCGATGAGCCAAAGGCGCCGCTGCGCGAACGACATCGGCGCCGCGACGGTCTGTTGAGAAGCTTCGATCTGGGTTGCCACGCGATGGGCCTTACGCGATGCTAGTCGCGCGCAGCGCCGGAGGGCGACGCGACGACCTGAGTGCGCGGTAAGCAAGGCGGCTGACGGCGAGAAAACACGGCAGTGTCAGTGTAGCACGTATGTTGGGTATCCTTGAGTGGGCTTAGGCTCCTCGGCCTAGACCAAAAGACCCGTCTTTGTTGGTTCAGGAAGCTTGCTTTTGCGGCATTTCGCCATATTGAAGGTTCGCGGCGGCCTCGCGACCCACGTACCTGGCCCGAATAACGAAACCGGTGCGCCGGCAGTTCGCCAATTGCTACCATCCGGGCTCAGCGGGGGCTAATTCAGCGGAGGTGACTTCGCCGCGTCCTTTGGTACGAGCGAGTTCCCAAAAGCCGAGCGCCGCCAGGACCAACAAGGTCAGAGTCGCTGGGCCCACTTTGATGAGATTGGCTGCGCGCTGGGTCGTTACGACTTCGAAGAGCGGTAGGCTGATTGCGAGCGCCGCTGCCGTCGCTCGAAAGCGAATCGCGAACGGAATTGTCCAAGGAAAATACCACATGTGGAGGAGCCCGCTGAGGCCTGGGAACGCCCATGTTGCGCTGCGCACCAGGCGTTTCCAAAACACGGCGTCGACCAGCGCGACGCAACTCACCGTGACGAGCGCGGCCTCCAGAGCGAGCCTTACATCTTCCAAAATGTGGTTGCCGCCGCTGTGCGATTGTGCCTTACCGACGAAGACCAATGCGTGAAGGTACGGTGAGCCGCCGATGAGCAGTGAACCAAGCACGAGAACGGCCAGAATCAGCCCTGCGCTTCGAAGTCGCGTGCGAAGCTTCCCCATCGAAGCGATGGTCGCAAGCGCGACGGCGACGAGGCTAAACTTGACTAAGCCGGCCACAGACGCCAGCAGGGCGGCGGCCAGGAAGTTACCGCGTCGAGCGAAGAGTAACGCCACGAGAATCGGTAGGACCGCAAAGAGATCGTTGTGCGCTTGCACGACGTAGTTGTCGTAAAGCGCCGGATTGAGATAGAAAAGGGCGGCCTGACGAAACGGTAGCCGCAGGGCCAACAATGTTGCAAAGGTTGCGAGCAAAGCCGCTGAATTCGCCGCCTTCAGCATGAAGACGGCTTGGCCCACGCTGTGAGTACCGGCGAGAAGCCCGCGGTCGAACAGCTCCCATAGCGGTCCGTACGGCGACGCAAATTTTGCCTTCGGAATGAGGTGATGGAGCACCGCGAAGTCGGCCGGAACCGGCGCGAGCGAAGGGGGCGTGTGATAAGCCGTTGCGAGGTTCGCCACCTTGGCGAAGTAGATGTAGAGAATCGCGTCAAACCCCGTCAGCCGAACCGACAGCGAAACCGCCAGCATGGTAGCTACGCCGCCTGCAGTGAACGCTTTGATGAGATTGGGCGTTCGGTCCGCCGGCAAGAAGCGAAAGAGTCCGTACAGGGCAAGAACCTCTAAGAGGTTCGATCCCAAAACGATGAGGTTCATTGCTCCCCATCGCGACGGATTGATGAAGTAGCCAAGATGAAGTTGGGCTGGAATCATCCAGGCATAAATGATCGCAGCTCGCTCGATGGCGAAGGCGGTAATCGCCTGCAGCGCGACGAGTGCTACGATGCATAGGACCGACGGAGCAACGGTGCGGATGTCGGCCATCAAACGGGTGTGCTCGGAGCAATGGTTTCACGTACTCGTTCGGCCACGAAGTCGACGTGCGGTTCGAGCATCGCGTCGCGCTCGAAGGTATGCTGTCCCGGGACTTCAATCGTTGCGACAGAGCCGGTCAAGTGCTTGCGCCATCCGAGCGCGGGCTCCGTAAAGAGGCCCGCTCCCGCGATGACGAGCGCCGAACCGGCAAACGTTTTGGGGCGATACCACTTTGTGGCGCTCGAGCAGATTGCGCTGAAGGCTTCCTCCCGGCGAGAGACGGGAATAGCGAAGCCGAGCGCAGCGCCCGCGCTATCGCGAATTTTCGCGAAGCGACGCCGCGCCTTGATGCGGTGGCGCAATCGTTTGGGGTGCAGTTCCACAATCGCATTGCGGGTACGGAAGAGCCAGGTTTTTCGCGGGTGTTCGACGCTCTGGCTGATCCAGACCGGCCCATGCTGTCGCACGTAAGCCGGGGTGACCGCATTGAGCAACACGAGCAGTGCAACGCGCTCTCCCCGGTGCTCCAATTGCCGCGCCATCTCGAAGGCAACGATGCCGCCGAAGCAGTAGCCGGCGAGCACGTATGGTCCCATCGACTGCACGCTTTTGATCTCGCGCAAGTAGTGCCGCGCCATCGCCTCTACGCTGAGATGCGGGGCTGCAGCGCCGTATAGGCCCTTCATCTGCAACCCGTAAAACGGCTGCGTTTCACCGAGCCGCTTGGCGAGGGGATGAAAGTGCAGGATGGTGCCGGCACCACCGTGCACGCAGAAGATCGGCAGCTTCGAGCCAAGCGGTTGGATCGGAACGAGCGACGTGGCTCGACGCTCGCGGTTGCCGCTCTCGATCAATGCGGCTAGTTTTTGTACAGTTGGAGCAGCGAAGAGCGGCGAGAGCGGCAGCTTAGCCCCGAGTTCGCGCTCGATGCGGTCGAACAACCGTGCGGCTATGATCGAGCTGACGCCGAGCTCGAAAAAATCATCGGTCGCTCCGATGGGCCGTACCTCGAGCACGTCCTCCCAAATGCTGGCGAGTTGTGCTTCGAGCGGCGTGCGCGGCGCGACGCGGGCGCGTTGCGAAGACGCGGCCTCGGCATCACGGTCGGGCAACGGCAGACGACTTCGGTCGACCTTTCCGTTTGAATTGAGCGGGAGCGCCTCGAGCCCGACGACCGCTTCGGGAACCATGTAGCTAGGGATGCGCTCGAGCAAGGCACGCCGCAACTCGATGGGACGAATCGTAGCACCGGGATCGTAGGTGACGTAAGCGACGAGTCGCTGCTCATCCGGAATATCTTCGCGCACGACGACGACCGCAGCGCGTACTCCGGCGCTGGCACAGAGGGCGGCTTCGACCTCGCCAGGCTCGATGCGATATCCTCGCACCTTCACTTGGAAGTCGGCGCGGCCCAAGAACTCGAGTGCACCGTCGGGGCGAAAGCGCGCAATGTCGCCGGTACGATACATGCGCGCACCGGGCTCTGCCGAAAAAGGATCGGCGCTGAAACGTTCCGCCGACAGTTCCGGCCGGTTGAGATAGCCGCGTGCGACGCCGTGACCGCCGATGTAGAGTTCGCCGCCCACACCGACGGGAAGCGGTTGCAACGCGGCATCGAGCACGTAGGTCGATACGTTGGGCATCGGTCGGCCGATCGTCACGCGCTCGCCTGCGCGGACGCGTTGAGTAGTCGCATAGATCGTGGCCTCGGTGGGACCATACAGGTTCCACAAGGCGCTACCTCGATCGATCAGACCGTCGGCTACGTGCTGCGGCAGCGCTTCGCCCCCGGCGATAATCGTCAATTCGTGATGCCCCTGCCAGCCCGCTTCGATCAACATGCGCCACATCGACGGCGTCGCCTGAACGTGCGTCGCGGCGCTACGCTCGATCAGCGCGGCAAGCGCCTTTGGGTTCACCGCCGTCTCGCGCGAAGCGAGGATGAGCCGCGCACCGTACGCGAGCGAAAGATAGATGTCGAGTTCGGACATGTCGAATGCCAGCGACGCGACGCTCACGAATCGATCGCCGCATTTCATGCCGAGCAATGTCTGCATGCCGCTCGCGAAGTTTACGACGTTGCGATGTTCGATCTGTACCCCTTTAGGACGGCCGGTCGAACCCGAGGTATAAATCACGTACGCGAGTTGCTCGGGTCCCCCATCGATCCGTGGAGGAGCCGGTGAGGATGCCGCGATCGCATCGCGTTCCCCATCGAGAGAAATGACGAGCGCGTCGCTATTGGGTAAGCGGCTGCGGACCGCTTCATGCGTCACGATGGCAAGCGCGCCCGAATCCGCAAGCATGAAGCTAATGCGGTCGGTCGGATAACCGGGGTCGATCGGAACGTAGGCGCCGCCCGCGCGCTGCACGCCGAGAACGGCGACCAGCATGTCGAGCGAGTGCTCTAGGCAGACGGCAACGCGAATCTCCGGGCGGACGCCGCGCGCGCGTAGATACGATCCGACCCGATTGGCTCGCTCGTCGAGCTCGGCATAGGTGAGCGCATCGTCTTCATATTCGAGAGCAACCGCATCGGGTGAACGACGCGACTGTTCACGCAGGAGATCAACGAGACTGCGGTCGGCCGGGTAGTGAGCGGCGGTAGCGTTCCAGCGTTGCTGCTCTTCATGTTCGGCAGCGGTCAAGAGCGGAAGGCTGTCGATCCCTCGTTCGGGCTCTCGTAGCGCCGCGTGCAACAGCACGTCCAGATGGTCCGCCAAGCGTTCGATCGTTGCGCGGGCGTACCGATTGGCGCAATAGTCGACGGCGGCTTCGATGCGGTCGTTCGGCGCTTGCACACAAGTCAAGCTCAAATCGACCGGAACGCTCGGCGAATCGGGCGACTCATTCGGCGCTGCATCATGAAACGCTGCATGCGCGACCAGCGGGAGATCGTGCGTTTGGGGGTTGTCGCACAAGGCATAAGCCGGTACGGGAGACGCGTCGCTGCGGGAGGCGAGCTCGTCGTGCACGCGCTGCGTGAGGTCGCGGAACGTCGGGTTTTTCGAAACATCGATCGACAGAAGTTTCAATGCATCCGCCGCCCCATAGGCGATCAGCATCTCACCTTGCGCACTATAGCGGTGCAGTAGCACGATGAACGCCGCCAGTATAACCGTGTTTTCCGAAAGGTCCAATGGCGGCGCAGCCGGTTTTTCGGGCATGCAGATTTCGAACCGATGGGTCGCACGCCGGCTGGTGCCGGGTACGGCCGTATGGTCGGCGGGCAGCGCCGCAGACGGGCTGACGCTTTTCACGCGCTGCGTCCAAGTAGTAAGTGCCGTTGCTAGGTCGGCATTCTCGAGGATCATCGTTGCTCTATCGTTTGGGCCCCGAGCGAACCATGCCGCACTTGCCAATTGTGGCCGGCAGCGACGACGGCTGCCGAATAACGCGGTTCGAGTTCGATATCGCGCATCATCCAGCGCTCGGTGAAGGCGCTCGGGCGCCGGTCCGCGAGCAGTGCTGCCGCCGCCCCGGGCGCAAGCGAGACGTCGAAGTAATCGAGTCCGAGCATGACCCCGACGCCGGTTGCTTTGATGTAGGCCTCTTTGCGCGTCCAGCCGGCGAAGAAGGCCGCCGCTTTATCGTCGTGCGATGCGGCGCTCAACTCGGCTCGTTCCGCGGGGGAAAAGCAGTACTCCGCAAGTTCGTCGTACACGATGTCGTCCGCCCAACGCTCGACGTCGACTCCAACGGCACGCCCACGCGCAACGGCGATGAGGACGATGTCGCCGGAATGCGAGAGGTTGTATTCGAGCGCCGGCCGCGCCGCGGGTTCGTCCAGGGCCGGCTGTCCGTACGGGCCGATAATGAAGCGTAGCGCAGACGCGGGTCTACCGAGATAGCGCCCGAGCAGCCTGCGCACGAGGCCGTGCGCGACGACGTATTGCGTGCGATCGCGCGCGAAGCGGAACCGATCGGCGTGCTGCAACTCGGCATCGTCGAGCGTTGCGCGCAGATCGTTCTCGCGCTCTGCGAAAGCCGAGACGCGCGCGTCCCAGACATGCACGTCGCAGGTGTCGATGGTCAGCGCTCGTCGTGCGTCGGCTTTCAACGTGATCAACGCGCGGCGTCCCCGTCGATGGCGCTCGGTTCGACTAGTTGCCGGCGAAATGTCGCGCGTGGAATGCTCGCAAGTTCCGCGCCGCCGGACGCGCTCATCCGGGCAGCCGTTTGTGCATCGATGTGTGCGGCCAGCGCCGTGATCGTGCGGTGTTCGAACACGGCGCCGAGTCCGAGGCGGACGCCGAACTGCCGGCTCACTTTTCCAAGCACGCGGATTGCCAATAACGAATGGCCGCCCAGGCTTAAGAAGTCGTGGTTCGTACCGATGACTGCGGGATCGCGTTTGAAGGCATCCGCCCACATCGCGAGTAGCGCGCTTTCGGTTTCGGTACGCGGCGCAGTCGAAGCGGCGAGGCGGCGTGAAGCGAACGTTGGGACCGGAAGCGCGCGCCGGTCGAGTTTGCCGTTGGAAGTGAGCGGGAGCGCGTCCACCACGATAACGGCGCGCGGCACCATGTGCTCCGGAAGTACGCCGGCGAGCCGGTCGCGCACGTCTTCGACGAACGCGTCGCAATCCGGTGCGATTACGGCGGCCGGTGCCGTGATGACGTACGCGGCGAGTTCAACGTCGACGTCGCCGAACGGTACGACCGTTGCGTCCGCAATGTCGTCGAACACGCGCAGGGCGGCCGCGATGTCGCCCGGTTCAACGCGGTATCCGCGAATTTTCACTTGAGCATCCGTGCGGCCGAGATATTCGAGTGCACCGCCCGGCAAGCGCCGCATGCGGTCGCCGGTCGCGTATGCGCGGCCGATACCCGTGAGGACGACAAATCGTTCTGCCGTGAAGTCGGGGCGGTGCACGTATCCGCGCGCGACGCCCGCGCCGCTCACGTACAGCTCTCCCGGCACGTCGGGCGGCACGGGGCGGCGCCCAGGAGCCAGCACGTGCGCGTGCACGTTTGCCAGGGGGTGCCCGATCGGTACGGTTCGCGCCCCGGTCGCGCGCGCCGCCGTAAGCGATGCCGGCGTTACTTCGAACGTCGTCGCGCCAATGGTCGACTCGGTGGGTCCGTAGTGATTGAGTACGCGCGGACATCGTGCGGCGAGCACACGTGACGCGAGTTCGAAATCGAGTGTTTCGCCACCGAATACGAGCCAACGTGCCGGCAATACGGCCGCAAGTGGGTCGCTCTCGGGCAGCAGCGCGCGTAGATGGCTCGGCGTGATCTTTAGGACGTCGAGCGTGTGCGACGAGAGATACGCAGCGAAGTGCATGGGATCGCTCGTCACCCCGGACGGCAACAGATGCAGCGTGCCGCCCGAGCACAGCGCCGGAAACAGCGCGGTGTTGCCGAGGTCGGCGGAGAGCGTGCTTGCCATTGCGAAATGCAAGCCTGCTAGTGCCGCGAGGCCGTCACCGTTCTGCTGCGCTGGGACGTCGGCGAAGACGCGCGAGATCGCGCGCACGTAATGCACAAGGTTGCCGTGGGTTACCGCAACGCCTTTGGGAACGCCCGTCGAGCCGGACGTGAACAACACGTAGGCGAGATCGTCCGGCGCGGGAAGTTGCGCAGGCAGCGCGTCGCCCGATTCCATGGGCCTTTCCGGCGGAACTTGATCCAGTACGATCGCGCTCACGGTGGACGGCAAAAGCGACGCGTACGCCGCGCACGTTACGACGAGCTGCACGTCGCTTTCGGTGATCTGCTGCGCGAGTCGAGCCGCAGGCAAATCCGGCGACAGGAACGCATACGCTGCCCCGCTTTTGGCAACGGCGAACAGCGACACGATGGACTCCGCCGAGCGGGCGAGCAGTATGCCGACGCAGCGGTTCGGGGTGGCACCGAGCATGCGTAGTCGCTGCGCAAGCGCGTCTGCTTGCGCGCCCAGTTCTTCGTACGAAACTTCGCGCACACCGTAGACCAAGGCGGTTCGCTGCGGAAAACGCGTGCGAGCTTCGTCGAAGAGCGTGACGATCGTCGCCCGTGTACCGACGTCGACGTTTGTCGCGTTCCATCGACCGAGCTGCGCGCATTCATCGTAGGTTAGTAGCGGCAAACCTGAGACGGGAACGCTCGCATCCCGAGCCGCCGCTTCGAGAACGCGCTGCAACCGCTGCAGAAAGCGTTCGGCGGTCTCCGCGCTCCACAAATCCGCGCGGACGCGCAGCGACAACGATAGGCCATCGACGCGCTCCGCCATGAACAGCGTCAGATCGAACTTCGTCGTGCCCACGCCGGTCGCCAGGGGCTCCATTTGGATGTCGCCGAGGCGTTCTTCGCCCCCCTCGCCCGGATCGAGCTGCGTGAAAACGGCTTGTACCAGCGACGCCTCGCCGCTGGGGCGACCGCCGTGCAATTCCAGGAGCAGTTTTTCGAGCGGCAGTTCCTGATGGTCGTAGGCGCCAAGACAACTTTCGCGCACGCGCCTCAGCAGTTCGCCGAACGAGGGATCGCCGTCGAACCGCGCGCGCAGCACGGTCGTGTTTACGAAATAACCAATGAGCCCGTCAAGCTGCGGACGCGAACGCCCGGAGATCGGCGAGCCGACGAGCACGTCGCCGCCTGTCGGCGCGTAGCCATGAAGCACCGTCGCATACGCTGCAAGGAGCGTCATGTACAGCGTCGCATCGCTGCGGCGGCCAAGGGCCTTGACCGCCTCGAGCGGCTCGGGCGGGATGAGGATCGAGCGTGTAACCGCACCTCCGGGGGCCGCGGCGCGTTGCGGAACGTCGGGCGGAAAATCAAGAACCGTATCGACGTCGCCCAATTCCGCGCGCCAGTATCTCAGCAACCGTTCAAGGCGATCGCCGGCGAGATAACGGCGTTCCCAGAGCGCATAGTCCGCGAATTGGATCGGCAATGCGGTGAGTTCCGGCGTGCGTGCCGCACGGAACGCTGCGTAACAGACGTCGAGCTCACGGAAGAGGATGTCGCGCGAACCTCCGTCGGCTGCGATGTGGTGCGAATCGATATGTAGCACATGCTCGTCGTCGTCGGTCCGGAAAAGCGAGACCCGTAGTGGAAAATCGTGCGCAAGATCGAACGGCCGTAAAGCCCGTTCGCGTGCGAGGCGTTCCGCTTCGGTGCGCCGCGCAGCGGGCGGTAAGGCGCGCAGGTCCGTTACCGCGATGTCGAGCGCACGCGGTGGATGCACCGTCTGCACCGCCTGGTCATCGTCGCAGTCGTATGTCGTGCGCAGGATTTCATGGCGCTCGACGATCGTTTCGAAGGCGCGGCCCAGCGCCGAGACATCGAGCCTGCCGCGCAACAGCCGCGTGCGCGGAACGTTGTAGGCGCTGGTCTCCGGGGACGCGCGATGAATCAGCCAGAGCAACTCTTGCGCGAACGACAACGGGAAGACGCTCGTGTCGATCATCGTGCGCCTTCGCTTCCACGCGCTCCGGACGTAGCCCGCGGAACCGGCCCGAGATCATCGGCCTCCCGGGTAGCGACCGCATTATCGACGACAGCCGCCAATTTTTCGATGGTCGGCGCTTCGAAGAGCGCGCGCAGCGGCAGCCGAATGCCGAACGCCCGGCTGAGCTTTCCAAGAATGCGAAATGCAAGCAGCGAGTGCCCCCCGAGCGCGAGGAAGTGCTCGCTTACGCCGACGCGGTCCCGCCGCAGCACCTCGGCCCAAATGTCGACTAAGGCCGCTTCGGTTTCGCTTTGCGGAGCAATGTATTCATCCGCGGATGCCTGCGGTTCGGGGTCCGGCAATGCGCGGCGATCTACTTTGCCGCTTGACGTCAGCGGCAACGTTTCGAGCGCAACGATCGTGGAAGGAACCATGTATTCGGGCAGCCGTTCCGCGATCCACGCACGCAGTTGCTCGGGCGTCGCGTGATGTTTGAGCGACACATACGCGGTGAGCGTGGCCCGATCTGCATCTGCCTGGTCGCGGAACACGACCGCCGACTGCGCGACTGCGGGATGTCGCGCGAGCCCGTGTTCGATGTCGCCGAGGTCGACGCGGTAGCCGCGAATCTTGACCTGCGCGTCCGCGCGGCCCAGAAATTCCAGTGCACCGCTCGGCAGCCGGCGGACGCGGTCGCCCGTCCGATACGCGCGTCCGACCCCGGGCAGTTCGATGAAACGCTCCGCCGTAAAGTCGGGGCGGTTCAGATAGCCCCGCGCAACGCCGCGCCCGGCGATGACAAGTTCACCGGGTACGCCGAGTGGCACTGACTGAAGGTTTGCATCAAGAACGTAACCTTCGACGTTGGCTAGCGGAAAACCAATCGGAACCGTACGGGCGCCCGCTGCATGAGCGCTTTCGAGCGACGATGCGGTCACCTCAAAGGTCATTGCTCCGACCGTCGTCTCCGTCGGGCCGTAATGATTGAGGATACGGCAACCTGCGGCCCTGGTTAGCTCGGATGCGAAGTCGAGCGGCAACACTTCACCGCCGAGCACGATCCAGCGCGCCGGCAAAACGCTCGCGGCATCGTTTTCGGGCAGCAGCGCGCGCAGATGACTCGGCGTGATTTTTATAATGTCGAGCGGATGCGAGTGAGCGTACGCGGCCAAGCGTACCGGATCGCTCGTCACCTCCCGCGGTAGGACGTGCAACGTACCCCCCGAGCAGAGCGCCGGAAAAAGCACCGTGTTGCTGAGATCGGCCGCGAGCGTACCGGTCAGCGCGAACCCAAGGCCGGCCAGGGCTTCGAGTCCATCCCCCGCTGCGTCACCGGGAACGTCGGCGAGCACGCGCGAGATCGCGCCTACATACGATGCGAGGTTGCCGTGCGTCACGGCGACACCTTTCGGCACGCCGGTCGAACCCGATGTGTACAACACGTAGGCAATATCTTCCGCGCCGAGGTCCTGCGTTACGTTGTCGTCTTCGTTTCCGGCACGCGTACCGTAGTCGCGGGTTGCATCGCGGTCCCCGAGTACGACGAGCGCGTCTTTATCGAACGGAAGACTTTTTGCCGCGTCGGCGCTTGCCACGATCAGACGCGCGCCGCTCTCGGTGAGCTGCTGCATCAAGCGCTCCACCGGAACGTCGAGCTCGAAAGGGACATAGGCTGCCCCCGCCTTGAGGATTCCGAGGATGCCGACGATCCCGGACGATGAGCGCTCCGCCGCCAGGCCTACCGGCGTGCCGCGCTCGACGCCACGGGCTCGAAGGCGCGACGCGAGCGCGTTTGCCTGCGCATTTAGCGCCCGATAGATCAATCGCTCGTCGCCGCAGATGACGGCCGGGGCATCGGGAACGCGCGCGGCTTGTATTTCGAACGCGTCGACGATGCTGCCGGTGCCGACATCGGCGCCGGTCGCGTTGGCGGTTGCGACCACCCGAGCTTCCTCGCAGGTCACGACCGGAATGCGGGAGACGCGCTGCTCGGGATTCGCCACCACGCCGGTCGCTACAGTCTGCAACTGCGCTAGCATACGCTCGATCGAGTCTGCGCTCCAAAGGTCCGAGCGCGCACGTAATGTCAGCCGCAATCCCAGCGGCGTCTCCGCCATGAACAGCGTGAGATCGAACTTCGTCGCGCCCATGTCGACGCCGTACGGGCTGACGGAAGCGCCCTCGAGTTCGAGCTTCGCCGCAGTTGCACTCTGCGCCGTGAGCACGACATCGAACAGAGGCGCCTGCGCGATCTGCTGTTGACGGCCGCGCAATTCGAGCACGAGCTTCTCGAAGGGCATGTCCTGATGATCGTATGCCCCAAGGCAGCTATCACGCACGCGGCCGAGTAGTTCGGAGAAGGACGGATCGCTTGCGAAATCGGCGCGAATCGCAAGCGTGTTGTTGAAATAACCGATCAGGTTCTCGGTGCCGCTCTCCATACGTCCGGCCACGTTGGAACCGACGAACACGTTGCTGCGGCCGGTGTAGCGGTGCAGCAAGGTCGCGTAGACGGCGAGCACCAGCATGTAGAGCGTAGCATCGTGTTGACGCGCGATCCCTTTGAGCGCTTCGAGCAGTTGCGGTTCGATCACGCCCGAGCGCTGGGCGCCCACGAAGGCCGGTGTCACGGGACGCGCAAAATCCGTTGGGAGTTCGAGGGGTTCGGTCCGCTCGCCGAGTTGCGCGCGCCAATACGCGAGCAAACCGTCCAGCCGTTCGCTCGCGAGCATGTCGCGCTGCCACAGCGCGTAGTCCGCATACTGAAAGTCGAGCGGCGGAAGTTCGAGCGTCTCGTGCGCACGGTAGGCGCGATAGGCGGTCGAGAGTTCACGAAAGAGCACGCCGATCGACGCACCGTCGGAGACGATGTGATGCGTCTCGAGGATGAGTATATGTTCCTCTTCGTCGATGCGAACGAGCGTCGCGCGAAACATATGCTCGCGCGCGAGGTCGAACGGCGTGCGTGCACGCTCCGTCACAACGGTATCGGCTCGGCCGGCGCGCTCTCCCAAAGGTATGTCGCGCAGATCGATGCGCCGCAGCATGAAGTCCGCGGGTGCATCCACGATTTGTGACGGTTCGCCGTCGACGAGCTCGAAACGCGTGCGGAGCGTTTCATGCCGCGCGACGAGCGCGCGCAAACTGCGTTCGAGCGCGCCGACGTCGAGGCTTCCCACGATGCGCCGCGTGACCGGCAGGTTATACGCGGTCATGCCGGGCGACGCGTTATCGAGCAGCCACAGCAGCTCTTGCGCGAACGAAAGCGGAAGACGTCCGGAATGTCCTCGGGCGCGCAACGCCGGAGGGCCCGCTTCGCTTGCGATCCCCGCTTCGGCGAGCAGCTGATCGAGGAGCGCCGCATCGTCGATCATGCGTTTTGCCGCGCGGCTTCTCGCCGTTGCCGCTCCTCGGGCGTCATGGCCGCCAGAGTTTGCACGGCACGTGCGACGGCTTCCGTACGACCGGGGACGGTTTCCGCGGCAACCAGCGCCGCCGCAAATCCACGTACAGTGGGATGCTCGAAGAAGACACGAACCGAAGTGCGCGCTCGGAGAAGCGCTCCGGCGCGCGCCACTGCCCGCATCGCGACGAGCGAATGACCGCCTACTTCAAAGAAGTCGTCATCGATGCCGACCGACGGCGCCGGTATCGTCAGCACTTCGGCAAAGATGTTCGCGAGGACCCTTTCGGTCGCCGTGCGCGGCGCGCTGAACGCGGCGCTACGGCTGCGGCTTGCGGCGGCATCCGGCAGGGGAAGTGCCTTGCGATCGAGCTTGCCGCTCGGTCCCAGCGATAACGTTTCAAGTTGTACGAAAAGATTTGGAACCATAGCGTCCGGCAGTCGGGCACGCAGATACCCGCGCAGCGATGCGGGAGACGGCGCACCGTCCACATCGCTTAACGTCGCTCTCGGTACGTAGTAGGCGAGGAGTTCGGCGCGCTCCGACTCGGGTGCATTAACGACGACCGCGCAGCTTTGTACGAGCGGGTGTGCCCCGAGCGCCGCCTCGATCTCGCCGAGCTCAATGCGCAAGCCGCGCAGTTTTACTTGACTATCGAGACGCCCGAGATAGTCGATCGTACCGTCGGGCCGGTAGCGCGCGAGATCGCCCGTCCGGTACAACCGCGCACGAGCGTCGTGGGCGAACGGGTCGGGGATGAACTTCTCTGCCGTGAGCTCCGGACGGCGATGGTAGCCGAGCCCGACCTGCACGCCGCCGATATACAGCTCGCCCGCGACGCCGAGCGGCACCGGTACGCGATGCCGGTCCAGGATGTAAATCTGCGTGTTGACGACGGGACGACCGATCGGTACGGTCGATTCGGTCCAATCGCGCGGACAGGCCCAATGCGTGACGTCGACCGCCGCCTCGGTCGGCCCGTATAAGTTGTGAAGCTCCGCGCCGAACTGCGCATAAAACGCCGGTACGAGTTCCGGTGCGAGCGCTTCGCCGCTGCACATAACCTGACGCAGCGACTCGCAGGGCGGTATGCCCGGATCGCCAAGAAACGCGCGCAGCATCGACGGGACGAAATGCACGATCGTGATGCGGTGGCGTTCGATTGCCTTTGCGAGATAGGACGGATCGCGGTGGCCGCCCGGCCGCGCCATCACCAAGCGCGCACCGGCGATGAGCGGCCAGAACAATTCCCACACCGAAACGTCGAAGCTGTACGGCGTCTTCTGTAAGACCGCGTCATCGGGCTCGAGCGGCCAGCGCTCGTTCATCCAGAGCAACCGGTTAACGATACCGGCGTGACTGTTGGATGCGCCCTTCGGCCGCCCGGTCGAACCCGAGGTGTAAATCATATACGCCGGATCGCTCGTAGCCGCTCTGCGCACGTCGCTCGGCGCTGTTCCCGGCGTTTGCGCCATATTTGCCGCCGCATGCGGCATCGGCGCAGTGTCGACATCGTCGTCGACGATGACGATGGTCGCAGAAGCCGTCGACAGCTTCAAATCCAGGTGTGATTGCGTCAGGAATACCGCGACCTCGGAGTCCGCGAGCATGAAAGCGAGGCGTTCTTCGGGATAGTCGGGATCGAAGGGAACGTAGTAGCCGCCAGCTTCGAGGACGGCGAGGGTTGCGATGACGAGTTCGGGCCCGCGTTCCGCGCAGATACCGACGCCGACGCGCGGTCCCACGCCGAGATTGCATAGATGCCGCGCAAGGGCGGCCGCACGCGCATGCAGCTCGGCGTACGTGTACTGTGCCACCGTTCCAGCCGACGTTTCCCAGACGAGCGCAACCGCGGAAGGGGTACGCACGGCCTGCGCCTTCAAGAGATTGAGCAACGTGGAATCCGTGGGGTACGGTTTTGCCGTCGCGTTGCACCCTTCGATGAGAAATTGCCGTTCGCTCGGCGCAAGCAGCGGCAGTTCGGAGACGTGCCGCTCGGAATCGGCGACGATGCCTTCGAGGAGAATGCGCAGACGCACGAGCGTCCGTTCCATCGTCTCCGGATCAAACATGTCCGTGCGGTACCGCAGCGACGCGCGCAAACCGTCGACTTGACGCGCAAAGGTCAAGGTCAACGGGAAGGCCGAGACGCCGCGTTCAAGCGCAAGCGGATGCAGCAATGCATTGCCGAGCCGGTAGTCCGCCGGAGCATCGTCTTGCAAGACGAGCATCACCTCGAAGAGTGCCGCGCGCGCCGGCCGCTGTTCGGATAGCAGCGTCTCAACCGGCACGTCGGCATGGTCGAACGCTGCAAGCGCGCTGCGGCGCGTGCGCTCGAGCAGCTCGAGAAAGGTTGGATCATCGGAGAGATCGGTACGGAGCGCGACCACGCTTGCGAAGTCTCCGATCACACCGGCGGTCTCCGGACGGCTGCGCCCGGCAACGGGCGAGCCGATGACGACGTCGTCCTGTCCCGACCAACGGGCAAGAAGCGTTGCGAGTGCCGCACCGAGCGCCATGAAGAGCGTGGCGCCGTGCGCCTGCGCGAGTTTCGAGAGCTGATCCTGTAGCGAAACGGGAAGCATCGACACCATCGTCGCCCCGGCGAAATTGCCAACCGCTCCGGCCGTTCGATCCAAGGGCAATCCGAGCGATGCAGGCGCTCCCCGTAGACGCTCGGACCAGTACGTGCCTAAGGTAGCGAGCCGACCGGCACTAAGCATCTTACGTTCCCAGACGGCGTAATCGGCAAATGCGATCGGCAGCGACGGGAGCACCGCTTCGGCTTCCGCGCTAAAGGCATCGTAGAACGCGTTCAACTCGTCCAGCAAAATTGCGGCCGACCAGCCGTCGAAGACGAGATGGTGCGCGACGAGGAGTAAGTGTGATGTTTCGTCAGCGAGGCGAACGAGCGCCGCTCGTAACAACCGACCCGCCGTGATATCGAACGGCGCGCACGCTTCGTCGATCAGGCGCCGCTCGGCGGCGGCTCTTTGCGCCGGTGTTTCGCAATCACGCAGATCGATGACCGGCAACGCTACATGGTACGGAGCGCCGGCAATTTGTCGGGGTTCACCTTCCTGCTCGAGAGGATTCGGCTTCGCCGAATCCGTCGCGTTTGCGGCGCAAGGCGCCCCTTCTAAAAACCGCATGCGCAGCGCGGCGTGCCGCGCGACGACGGCGTCGAGGGCCCGCTCGAGCGTGCACACATCGAGCGAACCCGTCACCTCAAACGCAAGCGGCACGTTATAGACCGCGAGCCCGGGCGCCGATTGCTCTTGCAGCCATAGGAGCGTTTGTCCCGCGGTAAGGGGAGCCGGTGCATCAGTACGCGTGCGTGCAATGTAGCCGGGATCGAGCTGTAAGTCGACGCGCGTATCCGTCGGGCAGCCGTCATCGAGCTGCGAATCTGACGCGCGCGCCGCGGCGACGCGCGCGGCGAGTGCCGCGACGGTCGGCGCTGCGAAGAAGTCATGTAGCGAGACGCGCACGCCGAAGGCCGTGGTTACGGCGGCGAGCAGCCGCATGGCTGAGAGCGAATGGCCGCCGAGTTCGAAGAAGTCGTCGTGCACGCCGGGCGGTGTGCCGCCGAGCAACGCGACGGCGCGCGCCGCGATTTCCGTCTCGACCGGATTGCGTGGCGCGACCGGCGGCGACGAAGCCCGCACGGCCGCCGATGCGTCGGGCAGGGGCAGTGCCGCGCGGTCGATCTTACCGTTGCGCGTCAGCGCGATTTCATCGAGCCGCTGAAAAAAACTCGGAACCATGTAGGCGGGCAGCCGTTCGCGCACATGGGCGCGCACGTCGGCGTTCGTGGCCGTAGCCGCTGGATGCAGGACGTAATACGCGGCCAAGGCCGGTCCGCCGGCGATGCCGTCGCGTAACGCGACGGCGGCGCGAGCCACGGCCGGATGCGACGCGAGTGCTGCTTCGACCTCGCCGAGCTCGATACGGTACCCGCGGACCTTCACCTGATCGTCGGCGCGGCCGAGGAAATCGAGCACGCCGTCCGGCCGCCGCCGAACGATGTCGCCCGAACGATACGTGCGCGCGGCTGCGTCTTGCGTAAACGGATCGGGCAGGAAGCGTTCGGCCGTGAGCGCTGCACGGCCAAGGTAGCCCGCGCCGACGCCGGCACCGCCGATAAAAAGTTCACCTGCGATTCCGACGGGAAGCGGCTGCTGATTGCGATCGAGCACGTGCAGCATCGTCGCGGCGATTGGACGGCCGATCGGTACGGCGCCCGTGATGCGATCCCCGCCACCGACGAATTCGACCGCGCATCCGACGACGGTTTCGGTCGGGCCGTATTCGTTGACGTACACGGTTTCCGGTGCACGCTGCTGCCACCATGCGAGGCTTTCACCCAAGAGCGCTTCACCGCCGATCACGAAGAGGCGGCACATCTGAGCGACGTCGTCGCCCGCGAGTTCAAGGCGAAGCGCATCGAGATGCGCGGGCGTGCACTTCACCAGGCTAAAATTGCGCTCGCTGCGCAGAACCCGCGCCAGCGCTTCGATGTCGTCTTCGGGAACGAGAAAGGCGGTGCGTCCGGCGACCAGCGGCGCCCACAAACTCGTCACCGTCAGATCGAAGGAGATCGAGGAGTGCACGGGCGCGCCGATGCCGGCGACGACGTCGTAGGCCTCCGTACACCAGCGAAGATAGTTTACGAGTCCACGATGGCGGATCATCGCGCCTTTTGGCGTGCCGGTCGAACCCGAGGTGTAGATCACGTATGCGAGCGAATCGGCCGTCGCTTTTCGGAGCGGCGACCGACCGTCGATTTCGCTCGGTTCGTCGGTAGCCCGTCCCGCGGTGTCGAGCGCTATGATCTCGAGTGGCGTCGACGCAAGGCTTTCGGCGAGATGCGGTTGCGTAAGGCATATCGCGACTCCGGCGTCGTGCAGCATGAAAGCGACGCGAGCAGCCGGATAGGCCGGATCGATCGGAACGTACGCACCTCCCGCTTTAGCAACCGCGAGTAGTGCGACGACGAGTTCGGGCACACGCCCCATAAAGACGCCGACCGGCACGTCGGGCCCGACGTGGCTGCGCGCAAGACGCGCAGCAAGCCGGTCGGCGAGAGCATTGAGTTCCGCGAAGGTCAAGTGCCGATCGTCGCAGACAACGGCAAGCACGTGCGGCGACGCTGCGACAGCGCGCTCGATGAGGTCGGCGAGCGTGTCGCTCGTCGTGGTGGCGGGAGTGCGGTTCCACGCAGCGAGCTCGGCGCGCTCTTCTAGCGTAAGCAACGGCAGCGTCGCGACGCGCGATGCCGGAGCGGCGACGATCGCCTCCAAGAGCGTGCGAAAGTGTCCGCACAGTCGGTCGATCGTTGTGTCATCGAAGAGGTCCGTCCGATATTCGACGGCGAGCCGTATGCCCTCCGACTCGACTCCTGCCGCAACCGTCAGCTCGAACTTCGCGACGTTACGGTCGAACGCGATCGGTTCGATGCGGACGTCCCGAAGCGCTGGAGTTGTCCGCTCACCGCCGAGCGCCGTAAACATGATCGGCATTGCCGGTCCGGTTCCGTCGCGGTCCCGCGCTTCGAGCATCAGCGTTTCGAACGGTAAGTCGCCGTGTTCGAGCGTGCCGAAGTAGCTTTCGCGCACGCGCTTCAGAAGCTCGATGAAGGTGGGATCGCCGGCGAACGACGTTTGCAGCGGCAACACGTTTGCGAAGTAGCCGACGATCTTCTCGAGTTCGGGGCGGTCCCGGCCGGTCAATACCGTCGCCACGACGACGTCATCGTCTCCGCCGTAGCGGTGCAGCAGCGTTTGGAAGGCAGCGAGCAACGTGATGAACGGCGTCGTCCCATACGCTTGGGCGAGGCTCGTCACGCCGTCGGCCAAGTCCGCGGACAACGTAAACGTCCGCCGCGCGCCCTCGAAACGTGGCGCTCCGGAACGCGTGGCCGCCGTCGGCAGCGAGCGAGCCGTTGCCCCGGAAAGTTGCGCACGCCAGTATGCGAGCAACGCTTCTCGCCGAGCCGGTGTCAAGCGTTCGCGTTGCCACGTCGCGAAATCGGTATAGCGCAGGGAAAGTTCGGGAAGCGCAGCGCCGGCATACAGCGCTGCGAGCTCGCTCATCAAAATATCCGCCGAGGCGGCGTCCGAGGCAATGTGATGCCAAACGATCAGCAGCGCGCGTTCGTCGTCGCCGATCTCGACGAGCGTCGCACGCAGCAATTGATCGTTCGCGAGATCGAAGGGCCGGCTCGCGGCATGCCGTAACGTTTCGATCAACTCGGCCTCACGCTCGGCGGCGTGTACTGGAGCGAGCGTCAAACGTTCGAGTGTAACCGGCTGCGCGGGCATCGTGACGGCAACGGGAGCGCCCGCACGTTCGACGAAGCGAGTCCGTAGGAGTTCGTGCCGATCGACGAGTGCGTCGAGAGCGGCGCTCAGGTGTTCGACATCGAGCGCACCACGCACGCGCATCGCGCGCGGAACGTTATACGTGGCGCGATCCGGGACCGTTTGCTCGATGCGCCATAACATTTCTTGTTCGAAGGATAACGGCGCCGCAACCGCATCGTCGCGCCTCGGGATGCCGGCGCCGGGGCGAGCCGCGCGCGCAGCACGCAGCCGTGCTTCGACGAAAGTTCGCTCCTGCGGAGACAAGCGTGCGAGCCGCTCGGCCAACTGCGGATCGAGCCCTTGAATCTCGTCGCTCAACATCGCTCGGCCGCCCGCGGCATGGCGGCAAGCGCCTGTTCCAGCTCACGTTCGTCCGCGGCGCGCACTTCGGCGTCAATCACTTCGGCTAGCTCGGCGATCGTCGGGCGTTCAAAAAAGACGCGCAGCGCGAGTCGAACGCCGAAACGGCGGCTCAGGGTGCCGAGCGCACGGATCGCGAGAATCGATTGAAAGCCGAGTTTCAAAAAGTTATCGGTGACGCCGGCGCGCTCGAGGTTCAGTGCCTTAGCGATGACCTCGGCTACGGCGGACTCGGTCGGCGTGCGCGGCGCAACGTACCCGTCGCCGCTATGCGAGCGCTCGAGGCCCGGCAATGCCGCGACGTCGAGTTTGCCGTTCGGTCCAAGCGGAAAACCGTCGAGCACGGTAATGGAAGCGGGCAGCATGTAGTCGGGAAGCCGCTCTCCGAGCCACGTTTGTAAGCGGTCGACGGCTTGCGGCCGGGGCCCGTCGTCGCGCAGTACGACGAAGGCCGTGAGCCGCGGATCGCTCGATGCAGCCCGCATCGCGCGAACTGCGCAGCGAGCGACCAGCGGATGCGCGCCGAGCGCGCTTTCGATCTCGCCGAGTTCGACTCGAAAACCGCGAATTTTCACCTGATCATCGTGACGACCCAAAAACTCCAAGTCACCGCTGCGCAAGCGGCGTACGCGATCGCCCGTTCGATACATGCGCGCGTCTTCGGGCACGAAGCGATCGCAGGTAAACCGCTCGGCGGTGAACTCGGCGCGATTGATGTAGCCGCGTGCGACGCCGGCTCCGCCGATGTGCAGCTCGCCCTCGACGCCGACGGGGAGCAGCTGGCCGTTCGAGTCGAGCACGTAGCAGCGAACACCCGGCAACGGGCGGCCGATCGGGACGTTCGCCGGCACCGCACCGCCCAAGTCGTCTTGGGGGACTTCGAACGTCGTCGCGCCGACTGTCGTTTCGCTCGGACCGTAATGATTGAGGATGCGGCAACTGCTGAGCGACTGAACGCGCCGGACAAGCTTCCACGTGCATGCTTCGCCGCCGAGAACGAGCCAACGACGCGGCAAGAGCGTCGCATCATTCGCCCCGTCGAGCAAGGCGTCGAGGTGCGACGGCGTAATTTTCAGGACGTCAATCGGCTGTGCGCGTGCATACGCGGCGAGGCGGGTCCCGTCCGTTGCGATGTCGGTGGGAATGAGGTGCACACTGCCGCCGCTAGTGAGTGCGGGGAAGATCGCGGTGTGTCCGAGGTCGGCGCCAAGCGACGAGACGGTGGCGAAGTGCCACGGCTGCTCGCTCGTCACGCCGAGTCGCGTGCAAATCCCGCGAGTATAGTGCGCGAGGTTGCCCTGCGTTACGGCAACGCCCTTGGGAACGCCCGTCGAACCGGACGTGAAAAGAATATATGCGAGGTCGTCGGGCGCCGTCGCGCGCGGCGCACGTGCAGCGCGGTTTCCGTCGCGCAGATCGGCTCGCATCTGATCGCGTTGCATCACGTCCGCTTCGTCGAGCGTGATAATGTTCAGAGAGTGCGGCAGCGCGCCGCGGAGTGCGACCGTGGTAACGACCGTCGTCACGCCGGCTTCCGCGAGTCGACGCGCGAGCCGCTCGGTCGCCGCATCCGGCGGGAGGGGCACAAACGCGGCGCCTGCCTGCAAGATGCCGCACATGGCGACGATGGCCAGGGCCGAGCGTTCTAAGTAAACGCCGACCGGTGCACCGTCGCCGACGCCTGTTGCCGCCAATCGTCGCTGCACGGCGGTGGCCGCCGAACACAGTTCGGCGTACGTCAGTCGTCGTTCGCCGAAGACGACAGCCGTCGCATGCGGCACACGCGCGGCCTGCGCGGCGATCTGCGCGTGAATTGGGATGAAGGGCTCGGGAACGCTCGCCGTATCGTTCCAAGCGGCCAGTCGGCGTTGTTCGTTCGGCGTTAAGAGCGGCAGGACGTCCACGCGCTGCTCGGGTTCGCGGGTCGCCGCTCCGAGCAGGTTGCGCAAATGCCCGAGCATGCGGGCCGCGGTGTCGGACTCGAACAGATCGGTACGGTACAGAAGCGTCAGCCGTAACCCCTCGGGTTGCGCGCGCACGAGTAAGGTCAGATCGAATTTCGTTTTCGCCGCAGCGCTTTCCAGCGCTTCGACTTCGGCGCCGGCGAAGCGCAGGTCCGCGGGCAACGTGTCCTCCATCGTCATCACGACGTGAAAGAGCGGCGCCGGTGCGAGGCCGCCTTCATGCTGAAGTTCGAGCACGAGCTGCTCCATCGGCACCGCTTGATGTTCGTAGGCGTCCAGAGCGGTTTCGCGTACGCGCCCGAGCAGCTCCGCGAAGGTCGGATTGCCGGCGAAGTCCGTGCGCAGGACGAGCGTGTTCGCAAAGAATCCGATCAGGTTTTCGGTATCGGCCTCCGTTCGTCCGGCGCTCGGCGAACCGATGACGACGTCCGCTTGACCGCTATAGCGGTGCAGCACGGTCGCGAAACCCGCGACCAGCGCCATGTACAAGGTCGCACCGCGCTCGCGTGCAAGGTCGCGCAACGCGTCGACGAGCGGCTGCGAGAGTTCGGCGACTTCGGTCGCGGCATCATAATTCGGGTTCGCAGGTCGCGGCCGGTCGAGCGGCAAGCGCACCATTGGATCGACGCCCGCCAGCCGTTCACGCCAATACGTGAGGTCGCCTGCGAGCATCGCTTGATGCGCGTGGCCGCGCTCCCAGGCGACGTACTCGGCGAACTGCATCGGCAACGCCGGCAACGCGGCGGCAGTCGCCCCGCGTGCGAAATCATCGTACAACACCGACAGTTCGCGTAAGGTAATGCTTTTGGACCAACCGTCGGAGACGATATGGTGGGTGTCGAGCGCAAAGATCCGCTCCCGCGGTCCAAGCGTAATGAGCATGGCGCGCAGCGGCGGCTCGGATGAGAGGGCGAACGGTGTTTGCGCCGCGACTCGAAGCAGGCCCATCGCCTCGGCTTCGGCATCGTCCGGTGCGAGCGTTGAGAGATCGACGTGCCGCAGTGGAACCGGCGCTGGCCGGAGCACTACGGCGCGCGCTCCGTCATCGGCCGCGGCGAAAATGGTGCGCAACGGCTCGTGACGCGCCGCGAGCGCGTCGAGAGCCTGTCCGAGCGCCGCCCCGTCGAAGGGACCGCGGATCCGGAATGCGCGCGAAACGTTCCAAACCGTCGTTCCGGGCGAAGCCCGGTCCATCAGCCACAACAGTTCTTGCGCAAAGGAAAGCGGACCGGCAGGATTCCGGACGTCGGGGTCCTCGGTTATGCGTGCGGGTTCGGTTGGGGAATCGTGCATGGAGGGGGCTCCGCGCTACGGTAAGCGGTGGGCGCCGGATTTGGAAGTGACCATTACCGGGGTTGAGCCCGGCGTTTCGCCCTGCGCGGCCTCGATCTGCTGGGCCAGCGCCGCCACGGTACGTGCGTCGAAAAGCGTCCGCAACGAGAGCCGCACCGCGAAGCGGCGCGCCAGCTTCCCGAGTACGCGGATTGCGAGAATCGAATGGCCTCCGAGCGCCAGGAAGTCGTCCGTCACGCCGACGCGTTCGCACTTGAGTACTTCGGCCCAAACCTCCGCGACGCCCGCTTCGGTCCTGGTGCGCGGCGCCACGAAGCCGTCCTCGCCGTTTTGTGCGTCCTGGGAAGCGGCGAGTGCGGAGCGGTCGAGCTTGCCACTCGGCGTACGGGGAAGCCGCTCGACGGCCACGATTTGCCGTGGAAGCATGTATTCGGGTAGGCGCTCTGCGAGCCAGGTGTGGAGTTGCTCGATGGCCCGGCTTGCCGCCGACGCATCGCGCAGCACAACGTAGGCGCTCAGCCGCGCGTCCTCCGCAAGGGCTTCGTCGCGTACGATGACGGCGCACGACGCAACGGCGGCGCTTTGACGCAGCACGCTTTCAATCTCGCCGGGCTCGACCCGGTATCCGCGAATCTTAACTTGGTCATCCAGGCGGCCCAAGAACTCGAGGTCGCCCGTCGGTAGGTACCGGACGCGGTCGCCGGTGCGATACATGCGCGCGCCCGCCTGGGCGGCGAAGGGATCGCCGATGAACCGCTCGGCCGTGAGATCGGCGCGCTGAACATAGCCATGTGCTACGCCGGCGCCCCCGACGTACAGTTCGCCCGGAACGCCGACGGGGACGGGTTGTTCGTTCCGATCGAGCACATAGCAACGCACGTTCGGCAGCGGCGCACCGATCGGAACCGTTGCCGGCGCAACGCCGCCGAAGATACGATCGTCAACGCAACCGTCCCCAATAGTAAAGGTGCATGCGCCGACGGTCGTCTCCGTCGGTCCGTAGTGGTTGACGATGCGGCAGCGACTGCGCTCTCGCACGCGCTTGACGAGATCCCACGAGCACGCTTCGCCGCCGACGACGAGCGTACGTCGCGGGAGCAGCGCAGCCGTATCCGTGCCGTCGAGCAGTGCGCCAAGATGGCTCGGCGTAATCTTCAGAACGTCGATCGGCTGCGCGATCGCGTACGCAGCGAAGTTCTGCGCATTGGTTGCAACGTCGGCCCCAATCACGTGCAGCGTTCCGCCCGAGCAGAGCGCCGGGAAAATAGCCGTGTTTCCGAGATCCGCCGTCAGCGGCGACACCGACGCGAAGGCAAGCGGCTCATCTTCCGTTATGCCGAGCCTCGTCGCGATCGCATGCGTGTAGTTGGCGAGATTTCCGTGCGTGACGGCGACACCTTTGGGAACGCCGGTCGAACCCGACGTGAAGAGCACGTAAGCGACGTCGCCGGGAGCGGCCGCGCATCGGATCTGCGCGCGAGCGCCGCCGTCATGCGCTTGCTCGCCGAACTTGTCGTCGTCGTTTGCGTCCTCGTCGAGTGCGACGATCCGAAGAATATCGGGCAAACGCTTGCGCAGCACCGTGGTTGTAACGACCGTCGTTATGCGGCTTTCCGCAAGCTGAGAGGCCGTGCGTTGCATCGGCGCGTCGACTGCGAGCGGCACGTACGCGGCGCCCGCCTCCCACGTGCCGAGCATTGCGACGATGCCTCCGACGGACCGATCGAGATATATGCCCACCGCATCGCCCCGCGCGACGCCGGCGGCCTGCAGCCGCCGGCCGAGCCGTCGTGCAGCATTCGTCAGTTCTGCATAGCTCAGCCACTGTTCGCCGCACACGACGGCCGTGGCGCCGGGCACGCGGGCAGCTGTGGCCGTGATGCCTTGCGGGACGGTCCGATACCCTTCGAAAGCGCGCGCGGTCGCGTTCCACTGCGCGAGCTCGGCTCGTTCGCTCGGCAGCAGGAGATCCAGTGCTGCAATACGCTGTTGCGGGTCCGCCACGATGGATTGTACGACGTGCTCCAAGCGCTCGAGAAAACGTCGTGCCGTCGTCGCTTCGAACAGGTCGGTACGGTACCAAAGTAACAGCTCGAGGCCGTCACTCTGTTCGGTCGCAAGTAACGTCAAGTCGAACTTCGTTTCGCCGCCTCCGATGTCGAGGGCGCTCGTCGTGGCGCTGCCCAAGCGAAGCGTCTCGGCGAGGGCATCCTGCATCGTGAGCACAACGCGAAATAACGGGGCCTGCGCGCCGTCAGCCGGGCGTTTGAGCCCGAGCACGACTTCTTCGAAGGGTACCTCTTGATGCTCGAGAGCGGAAACGGTCGTATCGAGCGTACGCGTCAACGCCTCGGCGAACGTCGGCTCGCCTGCGAAACCGATACGCATCGGCAGGGCCGCCGAAAAGTAGCCGACGATATCCTCGACGTCGCTACGCGTTCGGCCGGCGACCGCAGAACCGACGATGACGTCGTCCGCGCCGCTGATACGGTGCAGTACGGTAGCATACGCGGCCAGCAGAACTGCGTAGAGCGTCGCGCCATGGCTGCGAGCGAGTTCACGCAGGTCCTTCAACAACGCGGGCGACAGGAGGAGTACGCAGCGCGCGCCGTTCGAAGCGGGCACCACCTTGCGCGGCCGATCGGTCGGCAGCTCGAGCACGGGCAGTTCCGAGAGCCGCTCGCGCCAGAACGCAAGAACGCTTTCCAGGCGCTCGCCGTGCAGCGTGGCGCGCTGCCAAACCGCGTAATCGGAGAACTGCATGGCCGGCGGCGCAAATACGGCAGTCGAGTGCGCGAGCGCCGCATCGTAGAGTGCCGCTAGATCCCTGAACATGATGCCGTACGACCAGGCATCCGAGGCGATGTGGTGGGTCAACAGCAAGAGAAAGTATTCGTCTTCGGCGACGCGTGCCAGCCCGGCGCGTAATGGCAAGTCGTTGGCCAAGTCGAACGGCGTATCGGCAAGCTCGCGCAGCAACGTGCGCGCCGCACCGTCGCGTTCGGCTTCAGGCAGCGCGCGCAGGTCGTGGAACGCAAGCGCCACGGTGCCGGCGCGGCGGATGTCGAGCGCCGGGTATTCGCCCGAGGGATCGATGACCGTGCGCAGCGCTTCGTGGCGAGCCGCCAGGCCGTCGAGCGCCGTCTGTAACGCCGCAATGTCGAGCACTCCGTGGACGCGACGCGCAAGGGGTGAATTATACGCCGTCATTCCCGGCGAAGCGCGATCGAGCAGCCAGAGCGTTTCTTGCGCGAACGACAGCCGCGCGGGCGTTGAATCCGCGCGCGAGACGAGCGCCGCATCCGCACGAGCGCCGAACCCGTCGTCGGCGAGCAACTGCTCGAGAATGCTGCGGCGTTGCCGGGCTTCGTCGGCTCGGGAAACTGCGTCGCGGTCCATCTTACTTGTGTTCTTCGGCGCCGCGTGTGAAGGCTTGTACCTCCTCGCTCGACATGGCCGCGACCCGCTCGACGATCTGCGAAATACGTTCGAGGTGCCCAGGCTGCGGCTCGAGTGAGGAAAGGATGCGCACCAGTTCCGCGACGGTCGGCGCCACAAAGAGCACGCGAATCGGGACGTCCATACGGAACGTCTCGCGCAGACGGGCGACGATCTGCATCGCAAGCAGCGACTGGCCGCCAAGTTCAAAGAAGTTGTCGGCCGAACCGACGCGTTCATGGCCTAGCAGTTCGCTCCAGATGCCGGCGACCACGCGTTCGGCGGCCGAGACGGGCGCACGGTAGGCGCGGGCTCGTTCGGCCTGCTCGGTTTCTTCTGTCGCCGGGGCGTGCTCGCGCGCGGGCAAGGTCGCGACCAGTTCACCGAGATGCTGATCGGGATTTTGCGTCATGGCGATTAACACACGACTGACCGAGCGCAGGATCGCTGTGACTGCTTCGTTCGTGAAATATCGCTTGTCGTGCGTAGCGCGCAGTGAGATGCCATCGTCACCGGCGACGACGAGCGACAACGGATAGCCCGTTCGTGTCGGAGCGGCTACTCGTTCGATCAGGATTGCCGGCCCGAGCCAACTTTGCGTTCGCGCGTCGGCGGCGGCATCGTGAAAGACAAGCAGCGTCTCGAAAAGACGCCGGTGCGACGGGACACCGCTCCAGCGCTGAACATCAGTCGGCATCGTGAAGGCGTACTGCCCGACGTCGAGCGACTGCGCGTGCAGCGAGCGCAGCCACGTAGCCGGCTGCGCAGCACGTTCGATCTTGACGCGCCAGGGGAGATTATTTGTCGTCACGCCGACGATACGTTCAATTCCCGGTACGTCGGCACTGCGGCCCGCTGCCGCCACGCCGAACACCACGTCGTCCGTGTCCGTTTCGCGGCCGAGCCAGAGCGCCCAGGCACCGGCGACGACTGCATTCTGCGAAAGTCCGGCGGCCCGCGAAAAAGAGCGAACCGCGTCCGTCTCCGCTATCGAAAGGTCGAGCCGTATCTCCTGCGCCGCGTCATCAGGTGCGGCAGCGTTCGTATGGGCTATCGCGCGTCGTCGGAACGGCGACGGCGCCTGGTAACCCTCAAACAGCAACCGCCAAAATGCTTCGGCCGATGTGATATCTTGCGTTTGCGCCCAGCGCACGTAGTCGGCGAATGCAACGGGGGGCGCGAGCGTCGGCGTCGTTCCGCGCGAAAACGAATGGTAGAACGTCGCGACATCGGCAAGCAGCAGCGGCCACGACCATCGGTCGAGCAGCAGATGATGTTGGCTCCAGATCAGTTCGTACGCATCGTCGGCCATACGCACGAGCGTCAAGCGTATCAGCGGCGGTTGCTCGAAAACGAAGCCACGCGCGCGGTCTGCGTGCAGCAGCGACTCGAGCGACCGGGCGCGATCCGCGTCGGAGAGTTCGCGCCAATCGAGCTCGCTCCACGGCAGGGACACGTGCATACGAACGACTTGCCGCGGCTCGCCGAGGCCCTCCGATTCGAATGCCGTGCGTAAGATCGCGTGACGATCCACGGCCGCCTGCCAGGCGCGGTGCAGCGCACCCGGGTCGAGCGCTCCGTGTAAGCGATAGCGCCACTGCTCGAAGCCCGGGTCATCCGCGGCATGAGTCAGCAGGTGAAGTTGTTGCATCGGCGAGAGCGGATAGACGTCGGCAACCTCGGCCGAGTCTGCGAGCGCAAGGGCGACCGCCGCGCGCCCGTCGCGCAACGGTTCAGCGCCGGCCATCAGAGCGCGCAGTGCACAGGCGAAGTCGCAAGCGAGCCGGTCGATCGTCTGTGTACGGTGCGTTGTGCGGCTGAACGTCCAGCGTGCTTCGAAGCAGCCGTCGACGATCCAACTGTTAACTTCGAGGCGATGCCGACGCGGCGAGCGCGGGCCGTGCCACGGGCCGGCCGATTCGTGCGCGAAGGCGAAGAGCGATGAACCGGCGACGACCTGGTCGAACCGGCCGAGATAATTGAACGCAATCTCCGCGGGAGAAGCGGCAACCGGCGGTTCTTCGGGAGCGAGATACCGCAGCAAGCCGTATCCCAGGCCACGCTGCGGAATCGCGTCCAAGCGGGGTGCAAGCGAACGCAGCGCGGAGAGCGGCGTTGCATGCCCAAGCTCGAGCCGCACGGGAAAGATCGTCGTGAACCAACCGATCGTTCGGCCCACGTCAATCCCGTCGATCACGTCTTCGCGTCCGTGTCCCTCGAGGTCGACGACGAGCGAGCCGCTCCCGAGCCACGCCGTGAGCGCGCTCGCGAGCGCGGCGAGCAAGACGTCGTTGATGCGGCAGCCATACGCGGCCGGTACCGGTCCGAGCAGCGCGTTCGTCTCGGCAGCGGTCAGCCGTGGCGACACGGTCTGCGCGGTGGCCGCCAGCTCGTGCTCCCTGCTTCCGCGATCGAGCGGAACCGGCAGCGACGGCGAAGTCGCCACATCGTTCCAATACGCGCACTGCGCCGCAACGGCGGCTGAACGTGCGAAGGTTTGCAGGCGGTGCGCCCACTGGGCGAACGTGTCAGTCTTCGCCGGCAGAACGGCTGACTCGCCGCGTTGCGCGGCGCGATAGGCGCGTTCGAAATCCTCGATCAGTACGGACCACGAAACGCCGTCGACCACCAGATGATGGACGGCGATCAGGAAGCGGCCGGCGCGCTCGGAACCGAGCGCAATGTGCACCAAACGCAAGAGCGGGCCGTTCGCGATGTCGAGGGAAGCTTGCGCCACGCTGCACACCGATTCGATCATGACCGGCAGCAGCGCGGGTGAGACGTTGGCCAAATCGACTCGTTCGACGAAAACGTCGTCGTCGTGCGAACTCGGCGCCGTCGCCCACGCGTCGCCGACGCGCTCGAAACGCGCGCCAAATGCGTCGTGGTGTCGCACAACGGCGCGCGCGGCTACGCCTGCATGCGCCGTATCGAAATCCGGCGGGACGTCGAATAAAAACGCCTGATTCCAATAATGCGGCGCATCGCTCTGCGTCTCGAAGAACCAGCGTTGAACCGGCGTCAGCGGTGCCGCGCCGCTTACGTGCACCGGCTCCCTTTCGCCACCGTCGGTTTGCGTAGGCGTCGCCACGCCCGCGAGTGCGGCGATCGTTGGATGATCGAAGAGTTGCCGCGGCGTAATTCGCACGCCGGCTTCACGCGCGCGGGCGACGATTTGGATCGTCAAAATCGAATCGCCGCCGAGTTTGAAGAAGTTGTCGTGCAGACCGATGTGCTCGGTACGTAACGTGGAGCTCCAGATCGAGGCGAGCATCCGTTCGAGCGGCGTTTGCGGCTGGGCGCGGTCGGCACGCGAGGCCTCCGCGACGGACTTGGGCGCCGGCAGGCGTTTGCGATCGAGCTTTCCGTTATCCGTAAGCGGCAGGGCGGCCAGCGTGACGAATCGCGCGGGCACGAGGTGGGCCGGAAGACGCGCGGCAAGGAAGCATCGCAACGCCTCGGCGTCGACCACTTCACCGTCATGCAAGACGACGTAGCCGACCAGCCGGGTGTCGCCGGGAGCAATCTCACGCGCGATCACTGCAGTGCTCTCGACGGCGGAATGCGTAAGCAGCGCCGCTTCAACCTCGCCCGGTTCGATTCGGAAACCACGGATCTTCAGTTGCTCGTCGTTGCGCCCGAAATAGTCGAGCCCACCATCGGGTAACCAGCGTACTTGATCGCCGGTACGATAGCGCAGAGCAGCCGGGTCCGCTGTGCTCGGATCGCCTAAGAAGCGCTCCCGCGTCAGATCGGCGCGGTTCAAGTAGCCGCGCGTGAGGCCGGGTCCGCCGACGTACAATTCACCCGTAACGCCGATCGGAACGGGAGCACCACGACGGTCGAGCACGTAGGGCCGAAGGTCTCCAAGTGCGCGCCCGATCGGGCTGCGTAAGGCACTACGCAAATCGGTTGCGCGCATGCGGCGCACGGTCGTGAAAATCGTCAGTTCCGTCGGGCCGTAGCCGTTGAACAGACGCGGCCGCTCGTCGCCGTAGCGTTCGAACCACGGTGCCAAACGCGCGGCTTCGATCGCCTCCCCGCCCAGCATGATGGTGCGCAGCGCGGACAGCGGCGCGGGCGCATGTGCGTCGGCGCGCAAGAGCTGCCAGAACGCCGACGGCGTCTGACTGAGCAGCGTCACCTCTTCGCGGGCGAGCAGCGCTCGAAACTCCTCCGTCGAACGCGCGACCCAATACGGCACGATGACGAGCCGCCCGCCGTGCGCGAGCGCGCCCCAGATCTCCCAGACCGAAAAGTCGAAGGCATAGGAATGGAAGAGCGTCCAGACTTCGTCTTCGCCGAATGCGACTTCGTCGCGAGCGGCGGCCAGGAGTCGCACCGCATTGCGATGCGTCGCGCGCGTGCCCTTCGGCACTCCCGTCGAGCCCGAGGTGTAGATGACGTAGGCGGGATCGTCGGCCTTCACGGCTGCCGCGGGGTATTGCGGCTCTCCGAGTGCGTTTTGTAAATCGGCGTCCAGCAGAACGACGTTCGCCGCCGCCGCGGGAAGTTTCGGCCGAAGCTCGCGGCTGGTCAGGAGCACCGCGGGTTGCGCGTCGTCGAGCATGAACGACAGACGCTCGGCCGGGTACGCGGGGTCGAGCGGAATGTAATAGCCGCCGGCCTTGAGCGTTCCGATGATCGCGATGACGAGTTCGAGCGAGCGCTCGCAACAGAGTGCCACGCCGATGCCGCGGGCCACGCCGCGCGCTTGCAAAGCGCGTGCTATTCGCTCGGCGCGCCGGTCCAACTCGCGATACGTCATGCGCTCGTTCTCGAACGTGAGAGCGATGCGGTCGGGACTGCGACGAGCGTGCCGCTCAAAGAGACCAACCAGCGTCGCATCGCTCTCGTACGTCTTGCGCGGACGGTTCCACGCCGCGAGCGTTTGCTCTTCGGCAGTCGTCAACCACGGCAGGTTGCCGACGCACTGCTCGACGCCGCCGGTTGCGATCCCCTCGAGCACGGTCCTCAGATGACCGAGCACACGTTGCATGCTTGCGTCGTCGAAACGGACACCGTCGTACTGCAGCTTGATGCGCAATTCTTCGTCGCCGTACACCGCAAGCGTGATCGGATAATTCGTCTGCTCGTAGAGCATGAGGCGGCGCCTTCTCCACGCGTCGCCCTGCTCGCGCAACGTCGCGTCGAGCGAGCGGTTCTCGAACACGATGATGCTTTCGAACAGCGCGCCGCCGCCCGGGACGCCGCTCCAGCCCTGCACGAGCGAAAGCGGTGTGTGTTCCCACGCGCGCATGTCCGTCCAACGACGGCGCACGTCGCGCAACAACGTCGAGAGCGGTTCGTCTTCGCGCACGGTCGCGCGCAACGGCAACGTGTTGATGAACAACCCGACGATATCGCCCGAGCCTTCGATGGACGACCGGCGGCAGGCGCGTGTGGCGCCGAAGACGACGTCCGATTCGCCGCTATGCCGTGACAAAACGAGGGCCCAGGCCGCCTGCACGAGTGTGGTCAGGGTAAAATCGCCCGAGCGTGTCAGTTCGCGCAGCCCCGTCGTCGTCGCCGCGCGAAGGCGCGCAGAGCAATCCCGCCGGCGCTCGCCGGCCGCGCTCAAGGCGTGATACGGATCGGCCGCCGGAAGGCGCGTCGGTGCCGTAAAGCCACGCAGTTGTTCGCGCCAAAACGATTCCGCTGCTCCGAAGTTCTGCTCGCCGAGCCACGCGATGTAGTCACGGTAGGGTCGCCGCACCGGCGGCGTCGCGAACGCGTCACCGCGCGCAAGCGCGTCGTAATGCGCGAAGACGTCGGTCAGAACCAGCGGAAAGGATCGCCCGTCGAGCAGCGCGTGATGAAAGGTCCACACGAGTTCGTAGGCCGCGTCCTCGGTCCGAAAAAGCATCAGGCGCATGAGCGGCGCGACGTTCATCGCGAACCCGTTCCGCCGATCTTCGCGCAGGTATGCGGCGATCCGGGCGTCCCGCTCGGCTGCCTCAAGTCCGCGCAAATCGTCGCCGCGCAACGGCACATCGATCGTCGCTGCAACCTCTTGCAACGTTTGCTCCGCAGTGTGCCAACGGAACGCCGTTCGAAGAACATCGGTTTGCTCGGCGACGGCCTGCCATGCGCGGCGCAGCGCTCGGGCATCGACGGCCTCGGGTAACGAGATGACGATCTGTTCGATATCGACGCCGGACTGCGGCTCGAGCAGATGATGGAAAAGCATCCCCTGCTGCAGCGGTGAGAGGGGATAGGTCGCCCCCGAAGCGATCAGGTGCTCATTCGTCCCATCGCGACGACGATATGGCGTGGCCCCTCGAACGTGTCGCGAGCGTGTGCGGTCAGCATGTTGTCGAGCACGAGCATGTCGCCGCGCTGCCACGGGAAGCGAACCGCAACGCTCTCGTAGAGTTCGCCGAGATAGGTCATCACGTCGTCGGCGATGGGACTACCGTCGCCGTAGTAGACGTGACGCGGCAAGTCGTCGTCATCGAAGAGTGCTCGCAAGCCGTCACGGGTCTCTTCGTCGACGCAAGCGATGTGATGGTGCTGAATTTGATTGAAGAACACATCGTCGCCGGTTGCCGGGTGACGCATCACGGCTTGCGCGCGCCGCGAGATGCGCAGTGAGCCGCCGGCTCGCCACTCGCAGGTGCTGCCGGCGTCGCGACACATCTGCTCGACCGTGGCGGGGTCGTCCGAGTGGAAAAACTGCTGCCACGTCGGCTCGATGCCTTCGGAAAAGTTGCGAACGTACAGCAGCCCGCGGTCGCGAAAGTTTGCAAGCACGCCCGGATCGATTTGGTTCACCAGCGCGCGCGTGTCGAGCAGCGGCGTGCAGCCGCCTTTGCTTGCGGGCGCCACGCAATGAAAGCTGATACGCATTGGCCAGCTCGCCAAGTGCGAACTCTCGTTATGAAAGAGGATCATCTGGTCGGCCGGATAGGGCGTCGACTCGTAGATGTTTTCGCCCGCCGCATTACGCGGCAGGTCGCCGTAGTCGGCGAACAGATCGCCCCACACCGCGCGCGCCGTGCGGCTGAAGTCCGCCGGGGAAGGCAGTCGGAAGTTCCGCAGTAAGACCGCGCCGTGCTCGGCCAGCAATTCGTCGATCCACGGCCGGTTCGCCGCGCACCACTCGGCCGGCTCTACCCCGTCGTCGACCGGCTCGAGTGCGATGGGCAGGCGACGACCGTCGACCGGAAATGCCGTGCGAACCCGCTCACGGCCGCAGACGGTCGTCGGAGGGTTGTTTTCGTACATCATTGCCATCGCTGAATCGTGACCTCGCCTGGTGTCCTTAGGGGTCCGGGAGGGCTACGCTACTCCCGAACTGGCGTCGGTCGCCCGTCGCCGAAATGAAGTATATCGTACCCCGCGGCTCCCAACCAGTTACGAGCCCCCCGTCTTCTCGGCGGGAGGTTATCCACCCGAGCAGGGCCGACCGGCGCGACTGCGGCACAATGCAGCCCATGCAACGTCGTTCGGTTTTCGTCATTGCTGTTGTTCTGCTTGCGCTGGGCGGCTGCAAGACCGCAAAAAACGATTTCGCCATCCAGACCGCAACGGCGGCGGTCGCAACGAGCGTCTTTTCAGCCCCGAGCGACGTTCAGACGCTGACCTTCACGGCCGGCGGTGAGCGGCCGCCGAGGCCATATGCGCTTACGGGCTTCCTCTTCGCGAAGCACTGGCTCGTGTGTCCTACGACGGAGTCGGGCCCTTTCGCCCGGACGGTCCTGTGTACGTTCGACGCCGCGGGTCGCACCTACGCGCAAGCCAACCGTTGGACCTCGGCTCCGACACCGGGCGGGTGCGCGCAGTGCGAGACCTGGACCGTTCCCCTCGCGCGGGCAAAGCTCAAGCGCGTGACCGACGTGACATTCACCGACAAGACGCATGCCGTCGCCACCTATGCCTACGAAGTCGTCCCAAACGAGATCGGCGCCCAATTGGGGGCCTGGATGCGCGTGAATCCCGTCGCGTGGTGCGGTCCCGATCCGCGCGCCGTCGGCGCGTGGTCACGTCCGCGGACCGGAACGGCGACATTCGTGAGAGATCAGGCCGGCTGGGAGATCGCCCCGGCGCCGGCAGGCTTTAGCGCGACGTTTCCCAGTGCCGCTCCGTCCAACGGCATCGCGCGCGCCTGCTCCTGACGGGAGTTCGCCGCGGCGTAACGGGCATTGCGAGCTGCCGGCTTAAGCCGCCGGTCGAGGCGGCTGCCGGCGCTCGGGGAGGTAGCCCGCGTCGTCCGCAGCTTCGGCCCCCGGCGGTTCGCCGCGTCCCTTCGTCCGGATGAATTCGGTAACGCCGAGCGCCGCAAGGATCAATAACGTCGGTAATTCGAGGCTCACTTTGATCACGTTGGCCACTTGCGAATTCGTTGCGATTTCGAACAGCGGCAGGCTTATCGCAAGCGCCGCCGCCGTTACGCGAAAACGAATCGCGAACGGAATCGTCCAGGGAAAATACCACATGTGAAGGAGGCCGCTAAAGCCGGCAAACATCCACGTCGCGCTGCGCAGGACGCGTCGCTAAAGGACGGCGTTGACGAGCGCGACGCAGCCGACGGCGATCAGAACTAGTTGAAGAGCGACCCGCACGTTTCTGGTGGCGTGCGAGCCGTTCTGCTGCGAGAGGAACCTTTCGGTGAAGACCAGGGCGTGAAGATATGGCGGTCCGCCGATGAGCAGCGAGCCGAGGATCAGGACGGCGATGATAAGCGCGGCACTCTTGAGCCGGGTGCGAAGCCGTCCGACCGACGCGATCGTCGCAAGCGCGATGACGACGAGGCTGAGCTTCACGAGTCCAGCCAAAGACGCTAGCACCGCGGCGACCGCGAACGCACGTCGCTTGGCAAAGAACAACGCGACGAGGATGGGCAAGATCGCAAAGAGATCGTTATGCGCCCGCACGACGTAATTGTCGTACAGCGCCGGATTGAGGAAAAATAGGGCCGCCAGCCGCATGGGTAGCCGCAGCAGCAACAGGGTCGCAAAGACGGCCAGCAAGGCAACTGCACTCGCTGCTTTGAGCGCGAATACCGCTTGCGCTACGCTATGGGTACCGGCCAAAAGCCGGCGGTCGAAGAGTTCCCAAAGCGGCCCGTACGGGGACGGCAATATTCTCGGAATAACGTGCTTAAGTATTGCGAAGTCGGCTGGGAGCGGCGCGAAGGAAGGCGGCACGCGATAGGCCGTTGCGAGATTGGCCACCTTGGCGAAGTAGACGTAGAGAATCGAATCGAGCCCCGTCAGCCGAACCGACAGCGAAACGGTCATCATGACCACGACGCCGCCCGCTATGAACGCTTTGGTCAGGTTCGGCGTGCGGCTCTCCGGCAGAAGACGATAGAGTCCGTACAGCGCGAGAATTTCTAAGAAGTGCGCGCCGAGGACGATGAGGTCGGTCGCCTTCCCCCAATATGCGGGGTCGAGGTAATAACCGAGACGGGTCAGATAGGGACCGGCCGCCGGCGTGTGGGCAAAGGCCGTCGCCACGCGCTCGACGGCGAATGCAGAAACCGCTTGTAACGCGACGAGCGCGACGATGCACAAAAGCAGCAAAACGTTCGTGCGACCGTTTCGCGCAACTGGTCCTGAGCCAAGATCGAGTAGCGTTCGGATAAGCGTCCACCGCAGAGAAACGCACAAATGAGGTTATGCGCAACAGCCGCGATTTATAGCGGTCCTTAACTGTATCATGCCATCGCTTGCGAGCCGTGGGTTTGTCACCCGGTCGCCGAAAGACTTTAGTCGCGGATGCAATGATTCAGATGGCGAAGGCAAGCGTTGCCTGGTTTGAACTACCCCGCGCGTCGCGCGAGCCGCGCCGTCCACGCATAGAGTCCTGCGACGACCAGCACGAAAGCGATCGAGCCGAGCACGGTCGACGCGGTTGCAAACGAATCGCCGACGATTGCAAGCGGCGTGCTCTTGCCCGTTGCGACGATGATGCCGGCGAGCAGCACGCCGAACAGGCTTTCCCCCACGATCAAGCCGGAAGAGAGCAAGACGCCCAAACGCTTCGCGGCTTCGGGATTGCCGGTTCGATCGGCCCACCGGTTGTACGCCCATCCGATGATGGCCCCGATCACGATCGGAAAGGTGGTCAAGACCGGAAGGTAGATGCCCAAGCCCACGGCGAGCGGCGGTAGGCGCATGCGCCGCATCGCACCGAGCGCTTCGTCGAGCGCGATGATCGCGAGCCCCGCGAGCACGCCGATGCCGATGAGTCCCCAGTCGAGTTGACCTTGCACGACGCCCTTGGCCAGTGCTGAGATGAGGGTCGCTTGCGGCGCGGGGAGCGGCTGGGTGACGGCGGCGCCGTGCAGGTGCGGCGCACCGGCAAACCCGTAGGCTTTGTTGAGTAAGTCGAGGATCGGCGGGATGACGAGGGCTCCCATGATGACGCCGACGATCAATGCGACTTGCTGACGCCACGGCGTCGCGTCGACGAGCTGACCCGTCTTGAGATCCTGCAAGTTGTCGTTGGCAATCGTGGCCACGCACAAGACGACCGCGGTTACGAACAACGCGTAAGCGACCAGCGTCGTGCCGGCACCGTGGCCGTGGCCGGTGACCACCAGCAGCAAAAGCGATGCACCGATGACCGCCAGGATCGCAAGCCCGGAGACCGGACTGTTCGACGAGCCGATCAGGCCTGCCATGTAGCCGCACGCGGCCGCGACCAAGAAACCCGCGATGACGACGTAGATCACCGCCCCAATCACGAGCGGCACGATCAGCCCGGAGAGGGCGCCCCCGGCGAGAAACGACACGAAGAGGACGGCAAGCGGTAACAACAGCACGAGGCTGATGGCAGCAACGATGCCGATCGGCATGTCGCGTTCCGTGCGCGGCAGCGCGGGGTCTCCTGGCAAGGCTTTGTGCCGCGACGCGGCCACGGCGGAGAGCACGCCGCCCCACACCGGCCGCGCGAGCCGAAAGAGGGTCCAGATCGCGGAGATGCCGATAGCCCCTGCTCCGATGAAGCGAACCTTGTGCCCCCAAACGGCGTTTGCGACGTCGGCGGCCGGACCGGCCGTGGGGTGTAGCGCGGTCAGGACCGGCGTGGCGATCCCCCACGCAACTACGAGTCCGGCGAACATCGCGAACCCGACCGAGAGACCGACCAGGTGTCCCACGCCGAGCAGTGCGAGGGAAAGCGACCCGCCGAAGCCCGTCGCCACTGCACCGGCGCGAAAATAGCCGGCCAGCTCGCCCGCGAAAACCCGTGCAGCGGCGATCGCTGCGAAGGCCGCGGAGGCCAGCGACCCGCCGGCGACCGCAATCAGCCCGGCTTTATTTTCTGCGACGGCCTCGGCGCTCGGGCCGGTCAGTCCGGAAGCGAGGTCGCGCGCGCCGGCGCCGACGCGTAGCACTTCGGCGGCCGCCACCCCTTCGGGATACGGCAGGTCCGACTCGACGACGAGCGCGCGCCGCAGCGGAATCGTATACATGACGCCGAGGATGCCGCCGACCGCGCAGATGCCGAAGGTTTGCCAGAACGGAAAGCCGGTCCACCAGCCGACCATCACGAGGCCGGGCAGCACGAAGATGATCGACGACAAGGTCCCGGCTGCGGAGGCGACCGTCTGCACGATGTTGTTCTCGTAGATGCTGGCGTTGCGGAAGGCGCGCAGGACCGCCATCGAAATGACGGCGGCCGGAATCGACGATGCGAACGTCAAGCCGACTTTGAGCCCGAGGTAGACGTTCGCCGCCGTAAAGACGAGCGTGATTGCCGCTCCGAGCAACAGCCCCCGCAGGGTCAGTTCAACCCTTGCGCGGGCATCGCTCGCGGCGGGAAGCGCCCCGGAAGCGGGAAGTCCGGAGGAAGTTGCTGCCAACGGAGCTAGGGCCCCGGCCGGCGTGTCGTCGATGGCCCGGGCGTTGACGGTGCCGGAGGCGGGGTGCTCTGCGGCAATGCTTTTGGCTCACGGATCGGCACGCCGACCGGCGGCGGATTTGACGTTCCGCCGACCGGCACGATGTGCGGCGTGACGATGATGTAAAGATTGGTCTGCGTCTTGGTCGTGCTAACGTGCCTAAAGAACGAGCCGATCAGCGGGATGTCGCTGATGAACGGAAGGCGGCTCAGATTACGAATCTCATTGTCTTGCAGCAAGCCACCGATGACGATCGCCTGTCCGTCGCGCACCGTCGCGATGGTGCTGGCGGTGCGCTGGCTGATCTGCGGGATGTTGCCGGGGACGAAACCCGTCACGCTCGAGACCTCGGAGTAGATGTGCGATGTTACGAAGCCGTCGGAACTGACCCGCGGCTGAATCTGCAAGTTGACGCCGACGTTAACGTAGTTTACCTGTTGAGCGGCCGCGCCGGTATTGCCGGCAACGATGATCGACGTCAAGATGGGTAGCGCGTCGCCGGTAAGAATCGAGGCCGGCTGTCCGCTTTGAGCCAGAATGCGCGGCGTGGCGATGACGCGGCCGTTGCCTTCGCTGATTTGCGCGTAGAGGTTGGCCGCAAACGACAGCTGACCCGTGGGAAACGCCCCCGTTTTTGAGATGAAGCCGTTCCCGCCACTGGACCCGTTGACGACGATGCCGCTGCCGTCGGGCGAGAAGTCGAGTCCGATATTGCGCGCGGCCGTGTCGGTCAACTCGACGATCTGCGTTTCCAGGATAACGCTCGGTACCGGAACGTCGAGCTTGTCGATCGTGTCACGCAGCGCGGCGATGACGTCTGGCGTGCCGGTCAAGATGACGGCGTTAAGACGGCGATCGATTGAGACGTTGCTGCTGACGTACTGCGCGACGCCTTGCTGCTGGCCGAATGCGCCGCCGCCGAAGTTCTGCTGTTGCGGTACCGTATTGAAACCGCCGCCGCCGCCGCTGAACCCACCGCCTCCGCCGAAGGAACTCCCGAGCGACGACGTCCCGATGTTGGACTGCTGCGGCACGAAGGTGTCATTGCTTGCGATGTTGGCGTTGGCCACCAGCACGCCCGCGACTTCGCTCACGTCGGCGTACTTGAGCATCACGACGACGGTCTGTTGCGACCCCGGCGCCGCCGGAAGCGCGGCGGGCGGCTGAGCCTGCCCGAAGTTCTGTGCTCCTTGTTGGCCGTTGACCGGCGAGACGTCGATGAAGAGCACGTTGCCGGCCGCGCGCACGGCGACCGGCGTCACGGCCGCGAGATTGAGCGCGATCCGTGTCGACGTACCGCTTTGCGCGATCGTGACGCTCGCGATCGGCCCCGCTCCGGCGAAGGCAGGCGGAACTTGAGCGGAGACAGTCGTGTTGCTGAGCAGGACCGACGGCTGTGCGGTGCCCCCGCCGATGACCTGATATCGCGGAGCGCCGCTCCCGAACGAGAGGCTTACGATGGCGCCGCCGTTGGGCTGGCCGGTGACCGCGACGTTGGTCAATGGCCCAGCTGCCGAAGCGGGACGGCCCACCGACACGAACGACAGAAGCGCGGCGACCAAGCCAAGCGCAGTAGAGAACTTCAAACGAACGGTCAACCGCGTCACCGCGCGGTCATTCGCGCCGCAGCCGCAGCGTCATGCCGTCCCGGCGCCGAACTCGATGAGGAAAGAGGCCTCGCGCGCATTCACCGTAGGACCTATCGCTTCGCTGGTAGGTCACAAACGTAACGGGCGATGGTAGCCGCTCAACTCGACATACCCCCGGCCCGGGTCGCCGCCCGGCGCCGGCGCACGTTCGACGTCGACCGTACCATCGTAGTATGAGGGGCCGTCGGAAGCGGATAGCTCCTGGTCTTGCAGGGGCGGAACGACGGCGAGATCGATGTCCGCTCGCGGGACGATCACTTCCCAGAGCGACGGATAAGCGATCCCGGTGCGCGGACTCCGCCAGCGCGTACGCAACGGATTTTCAACGACGAAGTCCCCGGCGTGTAAGCGTGTCGGCCGGCCGTCCGCCGCGACGATGATTCCACTCGATGAAAACGATGCTTTGCCGTCGCGGCGGCGGACGACACGCAGGTCGAGGTCGCGACCGTCATCGAGTTGGAAGGCGAAGCGATCCCAACCGGCATCGTCGCGCGCGAGTTCGTGCGACGACGACTCGTGATCGATCCACGTCATTCCGGCGAGCGCGTAATGCTGCCCGTTCAGCGTCAGCACGCCGTGCGCGCTCAGCCGCGTGTACGCTTCTTCGCGCGCTTCGCACGCGGCACACGAACCGGTGTGCACCGTACCGTCTTCACCGTAACGAACCGGCGGTTTTAGCGGCATCTGCTGGAGTTCGAGTGCTACGTCGGCTGCAGCGACGTGCAGCGTAAAGCGACGGCGTCGCCAAGCCGCGGCGACGTTACCCTCGAGGGACCAGTCCCCGACCCCGATGTCCGGTCGCATCGACCCGAACCGCGCGAGCCCGAGCGACGTGCGTTCGAGGCGCGTGAACGGGTACGCGCGACGCGCGCGCTCATCGACGACGACGAACGTTGCGGGCACGAGCGCATCGCTCTGCCAAGCGCTGCGCACGCCGCCACGCGTCCACCCGTGCGGCACGGCGAAGCGAAAGAACGAAGCGCTCACGTCGAAGCGCCGCCCGTCGGGCGTATGCAGATGGCCGAAGACCCGCCACCACGCTTCGCGCGGCTCTTGCGGTGCATCGCGCGCTCCCGTGGTGATTGAAAGCAACGCGATTCCGAGCCCTAGAGCCGCGACGTAGCGCGGCATTACGTTGTCGTGCGGGCGGCGTCGGTCGCAACGCGCGCTGCCAGGCGCGCCGGATAGATTCCGGCTATCAACGCTGCGAGTAGCGTTACCGCGAGTGCGATACAAATGCTGCCGAGCGGAACGTGCAGTGCAATCGCCGAGCCGAAAAGCCGCCGGTCGACGACGCCGAGCTCAAGTGCTCCGAAGCCCACTCCGAGCAGCAGGCCGAGAACGCATGCGAGGCCGCCGATTAGCGCGGCCTCTCCGAGTACCATCGATCGGATCGTGCCGCGCGTCGCGCCCGCGTAACGCAGCAGGCCGATCTCACGGCGTCTTTCAAGCACGAGTGCCGCAAGCGTCGTCAAGATTCCGAACACCGCGATGACGAGCGAGATTGCGGCCAAAGCGTTTGCAATCGCAAAGGTGTGCTCGAAGAGTCCGAGCGCTTGAGCCCGCAGCTCGCGCGTCGTCCGTATCGCGAGCCGCATCGGCGCGAGCGCACTGATTATTCGCGTGCGCACGGCCGCCGCATCGACGCGTGGTTTCAGGAAGACCGCAAGCGTATCGGCGTCCGGTTCGCGGTAGCGGCGTGCGAGCAGATCGCGCGTGACGAAGACCGCGCCGCCGGGTTCCGCGTAATCGTCTTCGAGTGCCCCGACGCGAAGCACGACGTGCTCGGGACCGCCCACTTCGATGCGGTCGCCGACGCGTAACCCGAAGCGCGCGGCGAGCGGCACGCTCACGATAGCGTCGCCCGCCCGGCCGCCCCCGCTATCTTCGCCGTGCAGCGTGACGATCGTGTCGCGAAATGCCACCCGCAGCGAACGGGAGCTTTCGACTCGCGCGATTCCCGGCAGGCTTTGCACGTGCCGGATCGAGCGCGCGTCGAAGAGTGAACGCGTCTGCGGACATACGATCAGATCGCCGCTTAGCGTTTGTTCGGCCCAGCTATGGAGGGCGGCGGCAAAGGATGCGTTCGCGGTTGCGAATGCGACCGTTGCGGCGAGAGCGACGATGAGCGCAGCGAGTGCGACCATCATTCGTTTCGGTGCGGCGGCAACGTTGCCGGCGGCAAGCAAAAGCCATGCGGGGCACGGCGGTCCCAGAAGCGGCCATGCGCGAGGTGCCCTTCGACCGCTTTCGAATCCGCGGGTCGTCATTGCCTGCGCCGGCGCGATACGCATCGCGGCGCGCGCGGGAAGTAGCGCGGAGAGCGTCGCGATGGCGATCCCCCCTCCAAACGCTTCGAGCAGCATCGGGATGTCGCTTGCGACATCGGCCGGTGCGCCGAAGCCCGCGCGCGGCACGAGCGACGCGACGACATCGCGCGCGCAAAACGTGCCGAAAACGATGCCCACAAGTGAGCCGAGCGCGCCGAAGAGCGCGCCTTCGCCGATGAAAGCGCCGAAAATTTGCGCGCGGGTGGCGCCGAGACCGCGCAACGCGCCGATATCGGCACGGCGAGTTGCAACCGACGTCCCGACGGCGCCGTACACGAGGGTCGCCGCGAGGACGACCGAAACTCCCGCCAAGACCGTCAGGTCGAATTGAAGATTTGCGAGCAGCCGTCCGAGTTGACTCGTGTTTGCGGTCGCCGTCTCGATATGCGCGCCGCGCGGTAACGCCTCACTCAAACCTTTGCGGGCCGCAGTGAGTGAACCGTCGACGACGATGTCGATACGATCGAGGCGCCCGACGACGTCGAACATCATCTGCGCGGTGGCAACATCGACGAACACGACGCTCGAATCGACGCCCGTCACCGCCGGCGGTAGAACCTCGGCGACACGCAGTGACATCAGTTGCGTTCCAACGAGCACCGCGAACGACGCGCCGGGACGAAGCGCATAGTGCTGCGCGACCCGCGACGACACGGCGGCGCCGCCGCCGCCGATCATGCTGCCGGGGTCGAGCGGTACGCCGCGCGGCGTGTAGGCACCGGGCTCGCGCTCGACGACGTTGCCGACCCCGGCAATGTTGCCGATACCTGGGAGCGGCGCCGCGGCGTCGACGCCGATGACGTGCACCGTTTCTCCGCCGCTCGCTGCCGGCGGTGTTGCGCCTGCAGTGCGCGTCGCGCGACTCACCAAGAACGCGTCGCCTTCGACGACGGGGCGCGCTTGCGCGACGCCCGGAAGGTAACGCACGCGGGAAATGATGCGCTCGTCGAGACCGTTTCCTTCGCCGACGATCTGCAGGTCGGTCGGCACTCTCAGCAGCGCCGCATCGCTGCGCAGCGACCGTAACGCCGTCGCGTTCGCGAGCGCAATCGCGACGGCGACCCCGATTCCGAGTCCTACGGCGAGCAGCGTGACGAGCGTTCGCAGCGCCTCACTACGAACGTGGCCGATGACGAGCGCATCGAAGATCACGCGCTACCGTTATCGTGCGGCGTCGTCCGGTTCCGTGCCGAGGATCGAAGCGAGCGGTGGAGGATGGGGACCCGGCTTCACGTTCTCGATGATGACGCGGATCACGCCCACGACGGGCACCGCGACGAGCATGCCGCCGAATCCGAATGCTTCCCCGCCGACGAGCACCGCGAAGATCACCGCGAGCGGCGAGACGCCGACCGTGTGGCTGACGATCTTGGGCGCGATCAGGTTTCCTTCGAGCTCGAAGATCACGGCGAACCCGAGCGACGCCAAAGCGGCGTCGAGCACGCCGTTCGTGAGGAGTGCCAAGAGCACGGCCGGAACGGCGCCGGCAGCGGCGCCGAGATAGGGAATCAGGTCGAGCACACCCGCCCAGACGCCGATCAGAATGGCGTACGGTACGCGCAGCGCTTCGAGCATCACCGCAACCATGAGCGCCACCGTCACCGCGACGAGGACTTGGCCGCGCACGAACCCCCCGAGCACGATGTCGACCTGATCGATAATGCTGTCGGCCTTGTCGCGGTAGCGATGCGGCAACGCTTCGAGCACGAAGCGTTTGGTCGTATGCGCTTCGAGGAGCATATAGATCGAGGTTGCCGGGATCGCGATGAGCAGCGCCGCGAGCGATACGAACGAGAGCGCGGCCTGCAAGACGTGGCTCGTCGCGAACAGCGCGCCCGTTCGTACGTTCGTTGAGAGTTGCGTCAGTGCCGTATCGAGCGATGCGCGGGCCTTCGGAGAGGCATGCTGCATGAACGGGAAATTCGGGTTGTAGATGAGGCGCCGCAACTCGGTTTGCAAATGCGGCAACGTCGTGACGAACTGCTCGATATCGAGCGTGAGAATCGGAATGAGGAACCATGCCGCGAGCGCGACGAGGACGGCAAAGCACGCATAGACGATGACGACGCTTGGACCGAGCGGCAATCGCCGGTGCACGGCACGCACGAGCGGATAAACGAGATAGGCCAGAAACAGTCCGCCCACGGCGATGAGCGCTGCAAAACCGACGTACCGAAAGTATGTCGTCAGCTTTTCCAACAGTAGCCAGACGATCAGCACCAACAGGGAAATCTTCAGCCACTTCGTGAGCCGGGTGGCTTGATCGAGCGCATGGCGGCGCTCGATTTCGCGGCGCGTGGGCGGTTCGATTTGGTAGGTTCGCATCGTCAGAAGGTAGGCTTCGGTCGGAGCGGTTCAAGCGTGTGCGCGATAGAGTGCACCTGTTCGTTCACGCCACGCTTCTTCCCCGAACGGGTCTTCCTTTCGCCCTGTACGCCGGCGTTTAAGCTTGCGCCGGCACTTTGCTAAGATCCGCCGGCGTCGACCGCCAAGCCGTTCATGCCCGCATCGTCGCAGATACTTCAGCCGATCGTTGCTCTTGACGTATACATACAAAACAGGCATATTTATGCATATGCGAACCACGCTAATCCTCGACGACGCCCTTCTGGAGCGGGCCCGTGAGGCGACCGGGATACGCGAAAAAACGGGTCTCGTCCACGCCGGCCTCGAGGCTCTTATCGCGCGCGAGGCGGCGAGGCGCTTGCGCACTCTCGGTGGGAGCGAGCCGAAACTTCGGAGCGTGCCGAGGCGACGGCCCAACGCGCGCGCGTGACTCTGATCGACACGTCGGTTTGGATCGATCATTTCCGATCCGGCAACGGAAGACTCGGCGACATGCTGGAGGAAGAACTGGTCCTCACGCACCCGTTCGTGGTAGGCGAACTCTCCTGCGGTGGCCTACGGAGCCGCACGCGCATTTTGGCCGATCTGGGTGCGTTACCGGCGGCGCGTACCGCAACGCATGAAGACGTTCTGCGCCTCATCGAAGATCGGAAGCTTTGGGGAAAAGGCATTGGTTGGATCGACGCCCACCTGCTCGCCTCCGCGCTGATCTCAAACTGCCGTCTCTGGTCGCTCGATCTTTCGCTCGTGCGGGCCTGTCACGCCCTGGGCGTAAAGGCGTGAAGGGTAGCCGACGCGAGAAGCGCACGAGATGAACGAACGCGTCGCGCGCCGTCCGTACGATCTCGACGGGCTGACCGACGTCGCGTTGCGCGTATTCGCCGAACGCGGGTTCGATGGCGCGACGATGGACGACGTCGCCGCCGCTGCGGGCATCACGAAAGCCGCGATCTACCATCACGTTTCCGGCAAAGAAGCGCTCCTAGCACGTGGCCTTTCGCGTGCGCTCGACGCGCTTTTCGGGACGCTCGAAGAAGCCGGCGCACGCGAGGGTCTGGCGATCGAGCGGCTGCATTATCTCGTGCGGCGCGTTGCCGAAGTGGCGCTCGACGTGTTGCCCGAACTCACGGTCCTCGTGCGCGTCCGCGGCAATTCGGCCTCGGGACGAGAAGCGATCGCTCGGCGGCGGGCCTTCGACCGCGCCGCGACGGCACTCGTGCGCGAAGCGCAAGAAGAGGGGGCGATCGCGACCGATCTCGACCCGTCGCTTGCGGTACGGTTGATCTTCGGGATGTGCAACTCGCTCGTCGAATGGTACCGACCGGGCGGCCGGCTTTCGCCCGGCGCCGTGGTGGATGGCCTCACCCGACTCGCCTTCGGCGGATTGACCGCCGGTCTGGATTAAGAGTACAATGGATCTGCTTACTAACCGTTCGGTAGGGAAAGACGATACGTGATTGCGACGCTGCCCAGTTATGCTGAAGGACGCTGGCTGAAAGGCAACGGCGACGCGGCGGAATTGCCGAGCGCGATCGACGGCCATACCATCGCGCGGGCGAGCAGCCGCGGACTGGACTTCGCCGGGATGGTGCAGCACGCTCGACGCGTCGGCGGTCCGGCGCTACGCGCCCTAACCTTCCATCAGCGCGCCGCGATGCTTAAGGCGCTTGCTATCTATCTCAACGATCGGCGCGAGCCGCTGTATGCGCTATCGTTCGAAACGGGCGCCACCAAGCGCGATCATTTTTTCGACATCGACGGCGGAATCGGCACGCTCTTCGCATACGCATCGCGTGGGCGCCGAGAGCTACCCGACGAGCGCTTTGCGCTCGACGGCGCGCAAGAGCAACTCTCGAAGGGTGGTACGTTCGTCGGCCGGCACGTCATGACGCCGCTGCGGGGCGTTGCCGTCCACATCAACGCCTACAATTTCCCGTGTTGGGGGATGCTCGAGAAGTTGGCGCCGGCGCTGCTGGCGGGCATGCCCGCCATCATCAAGCCGGCGACGGCGACCTCGTACCTCACGCAGGCAATGTTCGAAATGATCGTCGCCTCGGGGATTTTGCCCGACGGCGCGGTGCAGCTGATCGTCGGCAGCACGGGCGATCTGCTCGACCACCTGGGCGGACAGGACGTCGTTTCGTTTACCGGTTCCCTTGCGACGTCGCTCACGCTACGCGACCATCCTGCGATCGGCCGCAACGCCGTCCGCTTCGTCGCCGAACGCGATTCTCTCAATGCGGCGGTGCTGGGACCCGATGCCGGTCCAGGCACCCCCGAATTCGATTTATTCATCACTGAAGTGATGCGCGAGATGACGAGCAAGGCCGGTCAAAAGTGCACGGCGATTCGGCGCGCGCTCGTGCCGCGCGCCTACTACGACGCGGCAGCCGAGGCGCTGCAGAAGAAGCTCGGGGCGATCGTCGTCGGTGATCCGCGGCGCGAAGACGTACGGATGGGAGCGCTTGCGAGTCTGAGTCAACGCGATGCGGTCCGTGCCGCGGTCGCAATCCTGCGCGGCGAGACGGAATCAATCTACGGCGATCCCGAGCACGTCGAGCTGCGCGGCGCCGATGCGGAGCGCGGCGCGTTCCTTGCGCCGCTGCTGCTCGGTTGCGAACGGCCGCTCGCGGCGACGAAGATTCACGAAGTTGAAGCCTTCGGCCCCGTCAGCACCTTGATGGCGTACGACGGCGTCGATGAAGCGATCGAACTCGCGGCCCGCGGTGAGGGCAGCCTGTGCGCGTCGGTTTACACGTACGATCGCGACGCCGCAAGCGATCTCATCCTCGGCCTCGGCGCCTATCACGGGCGCATCGTCGCGATCGATCGTGATTGCGCGAAGGAATCGACCGGCCACGGGTCGCCGCTGCCCGGGCTCGTGCACGGCGGCCCTGGTCGAGCCGGGGGCGGCGAAGAAATGGGCGGCCTCCGCGGCGTCTTTCATTATATGCAGCGCACGGCCGTACAGGGTTCGCCGACGCGTTTGGCTGCGCTGACCCATACGTGGACCCGCGGTGCGGCCGAGATCAATAACGAGGCCCATCCATTCCGGCGCTCGTACGACGATCTCGAAGTCGGCGAGACCGTTCACACTGCGCCGCGCACGATCACGCTCGATGACATCGAGCACTTCGCGGCCTTCACGGGCGATACGTTCTATGCGCATATGAATGAAGAAGCCGCAAGTGCGAACCCGTTCTTTCCCGGCCGCGTCGCACACGGCTACCTCGTGCTGTCGTTTGCCGCCGGTCTCTTCGTCGAACCGTCGCCGGGTCCGGTCCTTGCGAACTTCGGGCTTGACAATCTGCGCTTTACAAAGCCGGTCGAACCCGGCGACGCGATCCGCGTGCGTCTGACCGTCAAATCGAAAACGCCGCGCAAACCGGAATACGGTGAAGTTCGCTGGGACGTCGAAGTCACGAACCAACACGACGAAATCGTCGCCGCCTACGATCTCTTGACTTTAAACGCCCATCGTGGCGAGGCGGCGCCCGAGGAAGCGTCGCGAAGCGGCGATTTAACGGTAACTTTCAACTAGCGAAGCGGAGGTGATTCGTGTACACGCAGATGGTCGACGTCGAAGCTGCAGGTGCGGCAAGCGAACAGCAGCGGCTCTTCGATGAGAAACTCGATCGCGGCGTCACGATCGAACCGAAGGATTGGATGCCCGAGGCCTATCGCAAGACGCTCGTGCGCCAGATATCGCAGCACGCGCACTCCGAGATCGTCGGTATGCTGCCGGAGGGCAACTGGATCACGCGGGCGCCCTCGCTCGAACGGAAACTGATCCTGCTCGCCAAAGTGCAAGACGAAGCCGGGCACGGTTTGTACCTGTACAGCGCGGCCGAAACGCTCGGCGTGTCGCGCGACGAGTTGACCGAAGCGCTGCTGGGCGGCCGCGCAAAGTATTCGAGCATCTTCAACTATCCGACGTTGACGTGGGCCGACGTCGGCGCAATCGGCTGGCTCGTCGACGGCGCGGCGATCATCAATCAAATTCCGCTGACGCGGTGCTCGTACGGGCCGTATGCGCGCGCGATGACGCGCATCTGTAAGGAAGAGAGTTTCCATCAGCGCCAAGGCTTCGATGTGATGGTCAAGCTGTGCGCGGGAACCGAAGAACAAAAGGCGATGGCGCAAGATGCGCTCGATCGTTGGTGGTGGCCGTCGGTGATGATGTTCGGGCCGCCCGACAGCGCCTCGCCCAATAGCGAACAATCGATGCACTGGAAGATCAAGCTCTTCAGCAACGACGATCTGCGTCAGCGTTTCATCGATCAGACGGCACCGCAAGCGGATGCCCTGGGTCTCGTGATTCCCGATCGCGATCTGCGTTGGAACGAGGAACGTGGGCATTACGATTTCGGCGCGATCGATTGGGATGAGTTTTATCGGGTCGTGCGCGGCGACGGTCCCTGCAATCGCGACCGTCTGCGTGCGCGCGTTGAAGCCTGGGAGGACGGTGCGTGGGTGCGCGAAGCGGCGCTCGCCCATGCCGAGAAGCACGCGCAGCGGCCGGGTGAACCGAAAGCGGGCGGTAGCGCGGCGTGAGCGCGACGGCGAACGAACGGCGCGACTGGCCGTTGTGGGAAATTTTCATCCGCAGCGATCATGGGCTCGCGCACAAGCACGTCGGTAGCCTACACGCGGCCGATGCGGCGATGGCACTGCAAAACGCGCGCGACGTCTACACGCGCCGTAACGAGGGGACGAGCATCTGGGTCGTTCGGGCAGCCGACATCACGGCCAGCATCCCCGAAGAACGTGGAGCATTCTTTGACCCGGCCGAAGACAAGGTCTACCGCCACCCCACGTTCTTCACGGTGCCCGAAGGCGTGAAGCATCTGTGACGGCGACGGCCGGACTTGACCCGCTGGTCCAGTATCTGCTGCGTTTCGGTGACAGCGCGCTCGTACTCGGTCAGCAACTTGGAGCGTGGACCGGACACGCGCCGATCGTCGAAGAGGATCTGGCGCTTACGAACGTCGCGCTCGACCTCATCGGCGAAGCGCGCGCGTGGCTTTCGTATGCCGGCGAGTGCGAGGGTCAAGGCCGCGGTGAGGATGCGCTCGCGTTCTCGCGCAGCGACCGCGAGTTTCACAACGTGCTGCTCGTCGAGCGGCCCAACGGCAATTTCGCCGATACGCTCGGGCGCCAGTTCTTTTTCGATGTGTGGCATGTGCTGGCGCTCGAACAGCTGAGCGGCTCGTCGGACACGCGCGTTGCCGCGCTTGCGCGGAAAGTCCGCAAGGAAGCAACGTATCATGCACGACGCAGCGCGGATTGGGTCGTGCGCCTCGGCGACGGTACCGACACGAGCCGCGCGCGCATGCAGTCGTCGGTCGAGGCGCTTTGGCCCTACGTCGGCGAATTTTTCGAGGCCGACGCGATCGACGCCGAGATGGTCAAACGTGGTATCGGCTTCGACCCGGGCATGCTGCGCGGCGCGTGGTCGCGGCACGTCGCGGAGGTGTTGGCACAGGCGACTCTCGCGGAGCCGCCCGACGGTTGGATGCAACGCGGCGGTAAGCGCGGCGCGCATTCGGAGCATCTCGGCTACCTGTTGGCCGAGATGCAGTCCGTTCGCCGTAGCGTGGCGGGGGACGCATGGTAACGTGCACGCCCCTCTCCCTCGAACGTGTGTGGGAGTGCCTCGGCGATGTTCCGGATCCCGAAGTGCCGGCCGTTTCGGTGGTCGATCTCGGCATCGTTCGCGACGTCGCGTGGAGTTCGGACGACCCAAACGCGACGCTCGATGTGACGATCACTCCGACGTATACCGGATGTCCCGCGACGGCGGTGATCGGCCGGCACATCGTGGATGCCTTGCACGAACGCGGCGTGCGGGACGTTCACGTGCGCACGCAACTCGATCCACCGTGGACGACGGATTGGCTGTCCGCCGCCGCGCGTGAAAAACTGCGCGCATACGGTATTGCACCGCCGGTCGGTACGGCGGGCGACCTTGCTCCCGGAACCGGACTAGCGCTGCTGCGCCGCGCCGCGAGCCGCCCCGTCGCCTGCCCTCGCTGTGGATCCGTCGACACGTCGCGCACGAGTGAGTTCGGATCGACGCCGTGCAAGGCACTCTACCGTTGCAACGCCTGTGCGGAGCCCTTCGACTATTTCAAGTGCCATTGAAAAGCTAGCGGGTGCGTTCTACCCCTTGCGCGTCGCCGAGATCGTGCCGCAGACCCGTGAGGCGGTGGCGGTCACTTTCGACGTTCCGGCCGAACTGTACGAACGATTTCGATTCGCGCACGGACAGTACGTCACGTTGCGGGCCGAGGTCGACGGTGAAGACGTGCGCCGCTCGTATTCGATATGTTCGGGCGCGCATGAAGAGCGCTTGCGCGTCGCGATCAAGCGCGTGGCAGGCGGCATGTTTTCGAGCTGGGCGCACCAGGCGCTCGTGCCCGGCGCGACGATCGCCGTCGCGCCGCCCGAGGGACGCTTCACCGTTGCGCTGGCTCCCGAGCTGCAGCGTCACTATCTCGGAATCGCCGCGGGGAGCGGCATCACGCCGATCCTCTCGATCTTGAGGACGACGCTCGCACTCGAACCGCAAAGTCGCTTTACGCTGGTGTACGGCAACCGCGCGAGTTCGAGCATGATGTTCCGCGATGAGCTGCAGGATCTCAAAGACACCTACCTCGAGCGGCTTTCGCTTGCCTTCGTGATGAGCCGCGAAGGACAGGATATTGAATTGTTCAGCGGTCGCATCGACCGCGCGAAGAGCGACGCGCTGTTCGCTTCGTGGATCGATCTCGCGACGGTCGATGTTGCCTTCGTCTGCGGCCCCGAAGCGATGTCGCGCGACGTGCGCGAATCGCTGCTCGCGCACGGCATGGCTTCCGAGAACGTCAAGATCGAATTGTTCCTCGCCGCCGGAACGAGCGTGCGGACGCCGCGGCTGCGGCCGCCCGAAGAACGGAGTGAAGAGATCGTCGCCACGGTCGTCATCGACGGCCGAGAGCGCCGTTTCGGCATCGCTAAGGGAGCCGAAACCGTGTTGGACGCCGGCCTGCGCGCGGGGATCGAGTTGCCGTACTCGTGCAAGGGCGGAGTATGTGCGACATGTCGCGCCGTGCTCGTCAGCGGTGAAGTCGACATGGACCGCAACTTCGCGCTCGAGGACTACGAGGTGCGTCGGGGCTTCATCTTGACGTGTCAAAGCTATCCGGTCACTGACGAAGTGCGGATCGATTACGACCGCGCCGCGCATTCGCTTGGATGAGCGGGTAAGGATCGCGTCTCGGAGGATGCTATCGCCGGGCGTTCGTCGAGTAAAAGCAACATTACAATCGCATGAGCACGGCGTGGTTAGCCGGAACTCGGGGCAGGCGCGGTGTTGTTTGACGGTCCATGGGTAGGACACGGCCAATGCGTACATCGTCGTTGGCGAACCGTTCAGGCTTACTGCTTGCAATGCTGCTCGAACTCGCCGGCTGCGGCGGCGGGAGCAGTTCCCCGCCGGGCCCCCTTCCGCCGACTTCGCCGAAGACGACAAGCGGGCCGATCAAGCACGTCGTCATCATCATCCAAGAGAACCGGACGTTCGATACGCTGTTCAACGGTTTTCCGGGCGCGAACAGCGCGCAAAGCGGCACGCTCAGTAACGGGCAAGTCGTTGCGTTACACCCGAACAGTCTTGCCGATCCGCAAGACATCAACCATTCGCATTTGAATTGGAAACGACAATACGCGGGCGGCAATCTGTTCTTCGATCGCGGTTCTCCGCCTGGCCAGCCCCCGGACTTTCCCTACGCGTACGTTCCGACATCCGAGACGCAACCGTATTGGGCCCTCGCAAAGGCGTACACGCTCGGCGACAATACGTTTCAATCCAATAGCGGACCGAGTTTCCCCGCCCACCTTTATCTGACGGCTGCCTCGTCGCAGTTCGCACCGGGTCAGATCGCCGATGAAAACCCGAACAGCGGCGGATTCGGCGGTTGGGGCTGCGACGATGCTTCGGGAACGACCGTCGCGTTGCTCGGCCCGAACGGCAACGATGTCCCCGGACCGTTTCCGTGCTTCGATTATACGACGTTGGCCGACGAGATGGACGCCGCCGGAGTGAGTTGGCGCTACTACGCACCTACCGTAGGGTCGTCGGGCGGGATCTGGTCTGCCTACGATGCGATCAGGCATATTCGCTATGGTTCCGACTGGACGAACGATGTCGTCACGCCGGAGACTTCGGTCTTGACCGATGCGCCGAACGGAAATTTGCCCGCGGTGACCTGGGTTGTTCCGACACTTGTAAATTCCGACCACGCCGGTAGCCGCTCGACCAGCGGACCGCAGTGGGTCGCATCCGTGGTCAACGCGATCGGACAAGGCCCGGACTGGAACTCGACGGCGATCTTCATCGTGTGGGACGATTGGGGCGGCTGGTTCGATCACGTCGTGCCGCCGCAAGTCGATGCCATGGGACTCGGCTTTCGCGTGCCGTTGATCGTCGTTTCGCCGTATGCCAAACGCGGTTACGTCTCGCACGTGCAGCACGAGTTCGGCAGCATCTTGAAGTTCACGGAACGGAACTTCGGTCTTGCGACGCTGGGAGCAAGCGACGCACGAGCCGACGACCTCGGCGACTGCTTTGATTTTACGCAACCGCCGTCTGCCTTCACGCCTGCGTCGGTCCGTCGCGCCCCGGCTTCGTTCATGCACGGGCCCGAAGCCACGTCTCCCGACGACTAACGCACCCGAGCGGTCAGCTCGTGAGGCGGACGTTCGCGTGCTTCCCGCGAAACGCTCGCGGGAGGAACCTATCTGACGCAAGCGTTTATCTGTGACGGTGTACGGACGCCGATCGGCAAGTACGGCGGAGCTCTTGCCTCGGTGCGACCCGACGATCTCGCTGCGCACGTCCTGCGAACGCTCGTCGAGCGTAATCCCGGCGTCGATTGGCACGCCGTCGACGACGTCTATCTCGGATGTGCAAATCAGGCTGGCGAGGATAACCGCAACGTCGCGCGCATGGCGGTGTTACTTGCCGGTCTACCGGAACGCACGCCCGGGTCGACCGTCAACCGGCTGTGCGGCTCGGGTCTCGATGCCGTCGCGATTGCCGCTCGCACGATCCGTGCGGGCGATGCGGACCTGTGCATTGCGGGCGGCGTGGAAAGCATGACACGAGCACCGTTTGTGATGCCGAAGGCGGCCGGCGCGTTCGCACGCGAGCACGCTCTCTACGATACGACGATCGGCTGGCGCTTCGTCAATCCGGCGCTGCAGCACGCGTTCGGAATCGACAGCATGCCGGACACGGCCGAGAACGTGGCGGCCGAGTTTGCAATCTCGCGCGGCGACCAAGACGCGTTCGCGTTACGTTCGCAGCAACGTGCGAGCGCGGCCGAAGACAACGGCCGTTTCGCGCGCGAAATCGTACCGGTGCCGACATCGCCCAAACGCGGGACGGCGGTCGTCGTCGACCGCGACGAGCAGCTACGCCCCGATACGACGCTCGAAAAGTTGGCCGCGCTTCGCGCGCCCTTTCGCAGCGGCGGGAGCGTCACCGCGGGTAACGCGTCGGGCATCAACGACGGCGCAGCTGCGATGATCGTCGCCTCGGAGACAGCCGTCGAACGCTATGGGCTCGTCCCCCGGGCGCGCGTGGCCGGCGCAGTCACTGCGGGCGTGCCGCCGCGCATCATGGGCATCGGCCCGATTGCGGCGGTGCGGGGTCTCCTTGGACGCACGAAAATGCGGCTCGCTGACGTCGACCTGATCGAACTCAACGAAGCCTTCGCTGCGCAGTCGCTCGCCGTACTGCGCGAACTCGGTTTGCCCGACGATGCCGAACACGTTAATCCCAACGGCGGTGCGATCGCGCTCGGGCATCCGCTCGGCATGAGCGGCGCGCGGCTGGCCTTGACCGCCTCACTCGATCTCGAGCTTCGTGATGCGCGTCGTGCGGTCGCGACGATGTGCATCGGCGTCGGACAGGGAATAGCCGTCCTCCTCGAACGTCCGTAAGCTAGGAGACTCTGATTTGCCGCATGGCGTCGTCGCTACGAGCCTCATGGCCCATAGGCCACTTCGGCTCTAGGCTCCTCGCCCTGCGGCAAATCAGAGCCTCCTAGAGAGCGAGGATTGCCATCAAAACGCATAGAGTCGCCGACACGAACGCCGATCCGGCATCGAGCAAAGATCACGCATTGCTGCTTGCCATGCTGCATAACATGCTGTTGCAGCGCGCCGTCGACACGCGCGGCTTTCAGCTCAACCGGCAGGGCAAGATTCCGATCGCGATGGGTTCGGAAGGTCATGAAGCGGTGCAAGCCGGCGCGGGTCTCGCATTCGTCCGCGGTCGCGATACGCTGTGGGTTTACTACCGCAATACGGGCATCGTGCTGGCCTGCGGCTTTGAGCTGCGTGACGTGTTTCGCTCGCAGTTTGCGCGCGCGACCGACAAAACGCTGGGTCGTCAGATCATCAATCACGTTAGTGACCATGCCAAAGGCATCGCGACGCTGTCATCGATCATCGCCTCGCAGTGCACCCACGCCGTCGGGGCGGCGTATGCGTACAAACTGCGGGGTGAAAGCGACCGCATCGCGCTCTGTACGTTCGGCGACGGCGCGACGAGCGAAGGCGAGTGGCACGAGGCGGTCAACTTCGCCGCCGTGCAGCGTCTGCCGGTCGTTTTTCTGTGCGAGAACAACCGTTGGGCGATCTCCACGCCGCAAAACAAGCAGATGGCGGTCGAAGACGTCGCCTTGCGCGCGAAGGGCTACGGCATCGAAGGATTGATCGTCGACGGCTTCGACCCCGTCGCCGTGTACGATGCCGTGACGTACGCGCGCGAGAAGGCGATCCGCGGCGACGGGCCGACGTTAGTCGAGGCCAAGTGCTACCGTTTTCTCTCGCACACGACCGACGACGACGACCGCACCTATCGCACGCGCGACGAAGTCCAACGTCACCGTGAGGCCGACCCCGTACCGCGTTTCGAGGAACGCCTGATCTCGCTCGGCGTGCTCGAGCGCGATCGCATCGAAGCGCTGCGTCAGGAGATCGCGTCGCTGGTGAATGCGACCACGGACGAAGTCGAGGGGGAACCGTACCCGCAGTCGAGCGACCTGTACGGCAACGTGTACGCCGAACACGACGAGGCCTGGGCTTAGTACGCCGCGCAGGCCGAGCGGCGGGTAAGCTTCAATCGTCGCGGCATGTGCCTAGAGAGCCGCAGTGACTCCGGCGTGGCCTATGTGACGCTGTCCCGGCCGGATGTGCGTAATGCGTTCAATGCCGAACTCATTGCTCGCCTGCGCCAAACATTTGAAAGCCTTGGCGCGGACGAGCATGTGCGCGCGATCGTGCTGTCCGGAGCGGGCAAGACCTTCTGCGGGGGCGCCGACATCAACTGGATGCGCGCGTCGCTCGATCTTTCGCGTGAGGAGAACGTGGCCGATGCTGCGGCACTCTCACGGATGCTGCGAGCGATCGATCGAGCACCGAAGCTGGTCATAGGGCGGGTGCACGGCGCGGCACTGGGCGGTGGCGCGGGACTCGCCGCAGCGTGCGATGTCGTCGTGGCAAGCGACGATACGGTCTTCGGCTTCACGGAAACAAAGCTCGGCATCTTACCGGCGGTAATTTCGCCTTTTGTGCTCGCGAAAATAGGCTTGTCCCACGCGCGTGCTCTCGCTTTGACGGGCGAACGATTCGGTGCGCGCCGGGCGCTTGCGATCGGCCTCGTACACGAGGTCGTTCCGCCCGCTGACCTCGATGCCGCCGTCGCTCGCATTACGAGTGAAATCGCAAGCGCCGGCCCGACCGCCGTTGCGCGGACGAAAGCACTGTTCGCGACCGTGCGGGAACGGCCGTACGATGACACGCTCGATGTAACGGCGCAGGCGATCGCACAGCAGCGAACGAGCCCCGAGGGTCAGGACGGTCTGCGGGCGTTCCTCGAAAAACGCCGGCCCGGCTGGGTCGGGGTTTCCCGATGAGAGGTCGCGGCCAATCAGTCGCCGGCCTTTCAGCTCGCCGGCGATTAGGCCGGATCTGGCGGCCGCCCGGAACGCTTCTGTTGCAAAAAGAACGGAACACGGTACCGCGTTTGGACCGCACGATACGGCGGCGGTGTTTGCGTAAAATCGAAGCAGTCGCGTAGATCGTCCGATATCAGATCACGCGTGCCGAGCGGAGCCAATCCAAACGTCTCCTCGGTAAAGCGCAAGATGCTGCCGAACTCGTGTTGCGCGTGCGAAACGTAACCGTGCTTTGCGTACGGCGAAACGACGATGAGCGGTACGCGGAAACCCAGCCCCATCACATCGACCTGAGGCGGGTTCACGTTATCGTACCAGCCGCCCCAATCGTCCCACACAACGAAGATTGCAGTCGAGTTCCAATACGGACTCGCGCCGATGGCATTGGTGATCGACGCGACCCAAGAAGGCCCCGTGTTGCTGACCGCCAGCGGATGGTCGGAGTTCTCGAAGGAGGGGATGACCCAGCTGACGGCAGGCAATGCGCCGCTCGTGATATCGCTGAAGATCTGAGTTTCGGGATTGCTCTCGTCGGTCGTCCAATCGCTTCCGTAGCGGATATGGCGGATCGCGTCATAGGCGGAAAACTGGCCGCCCGAACGCGTGTTGAGTTGCGGAGTGTAGTAGCGCCACGACACCCCGACCGCGTCCAGGCGGTCGCCAAGCGTCGCATAATCGAAGCATGGAAATACGCCGGGTAACTGCATGCCGCTGGGCGACAACTGCGGGACGAGACTGCCCGGGGCGGCGTCACATCCCCATGGCGAGCTGCTCGGAATCTCGTCGGCATCGTCGGACTGTCCGGCGATCAGATACTGGTGCGCCGCATAGCTCGGCCCCGTGTTCGATTGAAAGGTGTTGTCTCCGAGCGTATTCGCCTGGGCAAGCTGCCAGTAGGGTTGCGTTTCCGATTGCGGGACGTATGAATATGGGTAGTCGGGGTTTCCGCCCGGTATTGGATTGTAGAGGCCGTTGACGATGCCGAACTCGCCCTCGAGATCGAATCCGTCGAGCTTGCCACCGTCGTACGCCGCCTCGAACGAAGAATGAAAGTGACCGACATCGTGTCCGTCTTCGAGCGTACGCGGGACGAGCGGAACCTGCGAACCGTTATGCGTGGTACCAGCCGTCGCGGTATTGGCGCCGGGAAAGCCTTCGAAGAGATTATCGAACGAGCGGTTTTCTTGAACGACGATCACGACGTGCTTAATGTGCCCGGACGAACCCAGCGGCGTGCTTTCGAAAACCGGTGGCGCGTGCGGTATCGCAGGTGCGCTCAGGTTGGTTCCCCCGCCTCCTCCGCAAGCCGCTAAAGCAAAAGTCAGAGCCGACGTGAGGATGCCGCGGAGGATTAGACGGTTCATGAAGTCCCCTTAGGAAGAGGTAAGAAAGCCCTGGGGTACCGTGCAGATCGTGATGACGGATGATGGTAAGCAGCCGTAGAGTTTCACGAGTGAACGTTCATAATACCGCCGCTCATTGCGACAGTCCTAGCCCGGCCTCGCGAGCCCCCGGGGGAAGGAATCCAGCGCACCCGCTCTACAAGGAAACGGGTGATGTACTCTCTCGCGATGCGTTGCTTAAGACGCGGCTTCGCCTTCGCGCTCGCGATAGCGTCGTTCTCGATCGCTTTACCAAGAAGTGCCCCGGCCGACGAGCTTCACTCTCGAATCATCGCCGGCAGCGGTGCCATCGGTATCGGCGATGGACCGGTCGCGAACGCGACGTTCATGATGCCGGCGCAGTTGACCGTCAGTCGAACGGGAATCATTTTCGTCGTCGATTCGGCAGCTCAGCGGATTCGCGCGATCGAACCGAACGGAACCGTTTCCACCCTGGCTGGGAGCGGCGCAATCAACGCGTCGGGCATGTGGGTTGACGGCGGCTACGCGGATGGTCCCGGACTGCGGGCCCGTTTCAATCACCCTGACGGCATCGCGCTCGAAGAAAACGGGACGATCCTCGTTGCGGACCGCGACAACCACTGTCTCCGTAGCATCGCGGGCGGTTCCGTAACGACCTTCGCGGGAAACCCTTCGAGCCCGGGTTCGCGCGATGGGCTGCGAGGCCAAGCACAGTTCGTTTCGCCGCGCCAACTGGCAGTCGACAAGGACGGCACGATCTACGTCGCCGATTGGGGCGTCGGGATACGCAAGATCGCGCGCGACGGCATCGTAACGACACTGCGCTTCAATGGCGTGACGATCGACCGTCCGACGGGAGTAGCGGTCGGACATTCCGGCCCCTACGCCGCGCTGTTCGTCGCCGATGCCAAGGGTCTCGTTCGAGCCGATCCCAAGACGGGCTTGTCAACGCGCATCCATGCGTTTCCCTCAGGAACTGCCGTGCCGGGAACCATCTCGGGCGACGTGCCGCTTGGCGTGCCCCATACGCTGGCGGCATTCGACGTCGGTGACGTCGTCTTCACCGACCTGCGGGACAGTTCAGTAAAATATCTGCGCATCGCAAACGATCTGCGTTACCTCGGTCGCACGCCGGCGGAGGACGCGATGCTTACAGGGGGCGGCGCCGACTTTGCGCCCGCCTTGCCGCAGTACGACAGTCCGATGGGCGTCGCGCTCGACGATCACGGCGTAACCTATATTGCCGACACCGGAAATCGGCGCATCGTCCGGCTCGAGCCGTTCGACCGCAAGGGCTTTGTGACATCGGCCGATCTCACGAAGCTGACATTTCCGCCGCACACGTATCGCGTGGCGATCGTGGGCAGCTCGTTCACATGGTTTGGGAGCGGGTTTGACGATTCCATCTCGGGATTTCTTCAAGGGCGACTGGCCCGCGTTCCGGCACTCGCGTCGCGGCCGCCGGCATTGCAATACTTTCAGGTCAGTCTGCCCGCGGAATTCGACCTTATCGACAACATTCTGTCGCTTGGTACCGTCGACGCCGTCGTCATGTTGATCTCGCCGATCGATCCGCTCGGGCTGAATCGCGGCAGCGAACCGACCGCGTGGGGCCCATACGTGCGGCAGCGGATGACCCAGTCGGTCACGATGCTCGAGAAGGCGCACATCCCGATGCTGCTGGTCGTCAACCCGGCGCCGCAGACGCTCAGTCCGTTGGCGAGTACCTACGTCTTCGACGGCAAAGAGGCCGATCCGCGTACGGATTACGACAGCGAGCACCAAGCGATGCTTTCAGTGCTCGCGGGCAGCGGCGCGTCGTTGCTCGATCTGTATCCTGCGTTTCGTGAAGAGATCGCCCGCACCGACCACCGCCCGCTCTTCAATACGGCCGATACGCACTACTCGCCGTACGGTCGCGAGTTCGTCGCAGGAGCGATCTATGCCGAGTTGCTCAAACGCGCGCCGTGGGCATCGAAGTGAACGCGATAGCGCGGCGCTGGGCGGCTGCCGCGGGCGCAACAGCGTTGCTCGTGACGGCGCTGCGCGCCGTGGCCGACGACACACAACCCGACGTGATCCTCGCCAGAACGCGCCCCGATGTCGTACTGGTTTGGAAGATCAACGCAACGCTGAGCGCTCTCGCGGAAAAACATCTCTCGAGCGCCGCACTAGGCGCCGCATTGACTGCTCGCGGGGAAGCGATCATGGCAGCTCGTGCCGCCGGAGCCCAAAAGCCCTCGGCTTCGGTTACACTCAAACTCATGTATTTTCACGATGCTGCCGATCCGCGCTACAAGATTGAAACGCTTGCGGGAATCAGCCCGGTTGGTTCGATGTCGGCTTCTGCGGGTGCGCTGCAACATGATGCGCAGTGGCGTCGTCTCCTTGCACGAGGGAAAACGCCATCCGCTCTGCACGTGACGCTCGACCGATCGGCTCTCGCGAACGTTACGTCGCCCTAACAACGGCAGCTATCCCATCCGGAATAGGCCGTGCAGCACGCGCCCCGCGTTCGAAAACGACGTAGCGGCGAAGAGCAGCCACCCGACGCTGACGAACGCGAACGTCGTGCTCGTTGAGACGGCACCGAGAAAGAACCCTCCGCGTCGCAATGCCGGTACCTTCGGCACGATGCGCGTCGTCCACGCTCGGTGCAGTACGAGGCCGCCGCCATGCCACAGGCCCCACACGACGAATGTCCAGGCGGCGCCGTGCCACAATCCGGCGATCGCCATCGCGACCAAAAGATTCGCCGACACGATGAGCGGCGAGCGGCGGCTGCCGCCGAGCGGGATGAAGACGTAATCGCGAATCCAGGCTGAGAGCGAGATATGCCATCGCCGCCAGAATGCGGAAATATTCGGCGCCCAGTACGGACGCTCGAAATTCTCCGGTATCGCGAAACCGAGCAGGCCCGCGACACCGATCGCAATGTCGGAATATGCCGTGAAGTCGAAATATATTTGCGCCGTATAGGCCAGCCACGCTACCCAATAGTCGAGCGCGTGGTACGGTGCGCCCGGCGCTACCAGCGGCTGGGCAAGGGTACGAGCGGAGTCAGCGAGGACGAGTTTTTTTATCAGGCCGATGGCGATGCGGTATAGGTGTAGCGCCGCCGTGCCGCGCGGCAGCGGGACGAGCGCACGAACCTGCGGTGCGAAGGATTCGTAGCGTTTAATCGGGCCGGCGACAAGCGTCGGAAAGAACATCGAGAAAACGGCGAACTCAAGCGGTTCGATGCGCTTTATCTTCCCGATGTACGCATCGACTAGAACGTGCACGAACTCAAAGGTGAAAAACGAGATTGCGAGCGGAACGATGATCTGCGGCGCGGGAAACAACTGCGCTCGCGCGACCGCATCGAACGTAAGCGTGATGAACTTTGCGTATTTGAAGAAAAGCAGCACCGCGACCACCCCGGCGACCGCCAGCACGAACGTCAGTCTCCGTAAACCGGGTGCGATGTGCGGCTGGGTCAGCACGCGCGCCGCAACGTACGTCAGCACCCCGAGGGACGCGATGAGAGCGAGGTACGCGGGCACCGCCCAAGCGTAGAAGACGATGCCCGCGCCGATCAGAAAATATGGCTTACCGCGCTGCGGGACCACACTCCAATACACCGCCAGCGTCAGCACGGCGAAGACGGAAAAGCTCCAGGTGTTGAAGATCAGGAGCGAACGTCTCGTTCCAGCAACTGCGCTAGTTTGATGTTGCCACGGGCCGTCAGATGATCATTGTCGATGAAATCACGTGCCGCGATCACGCTATCATAATCAAGCACGTGAATGTTCCGCCGCTCGAGCACGCGACGCACGATGCCAAGTTGGTCCCGGTACTCGGGAACGTCGATATAATCGTGCAGCAGACGATGATTGCTCGGTGTTAAGATCGCGTACGCCGGCAAGCGCTCCGAGGCGACGACTTGCGCGATGCGCTGCAAGAAAAAGAGCGAAACGTTGTGCTCGTCGAGCGCCGAGAGGTCGTAGGTGCCTTCGAAGCGTTCCGCGGTCGGGCGATGACCGGCGGCGGCTTCCGCCGCGGCGCCGCTCGACCGCGCGACGATGTTGGCGACGGCGTGTGCCGCATCCGGCGCCTTGAAAAGCGCCTGCCGCAGGTCCTCGCGCATTCCGTACAACGGCCAAACTTGTTCTAAGGCGCGCCCTAGACGCGCTTCGATAGTGTTCGTAACGGCGGCTTTCAACCGACTCCGGTCGCGCGGGGTGAGCGCATTCCAAACGAGCGCCTCTACCGCGGGATGCAGGCGCTGGTATGAACTGTCGTCACGATTAAACTCTTTGAGGTTGACGTTGAAAACAAGGGCACGCGGGCGCACGCCGTACCGCTGGAGGAGCCGCAGCATGGCATACGTATTGGCTGGGCTGCCGCCCTCATACGAGAGATTGATCCATGGGCGACCGGTCGTGTGAGCGAGGCGCACGATTGCGCTCTCCCGCGCTGGCACACCGTAACCCCACAGCGCCGAGTCGCCGAGCACGACGATCGGTCGCGTGCCGCGAAGCGCGCGCAGTTCTCGAACAAGGTAGGTAGCGGAAAAATCGTCACCGAGCCGCGGCAACTGCGGAAATGTCGCCAGGAAGATGATGTCGAGCAACGCTAGCACCGCAAAGGCGGTAAGCACGACCGTCGCACCAAAAGCCGGCGTTACGATAGGCATCGTCACAGCCGAACCGCTGCGGCTCATCAGAAATCGGTGTAGATGAAGCGTGATTCGCTCGACGACCCAAGTACGATGGCGACGACCGCGAGCAGCGCGAAGACCGTACCGAGAACGTACGGAGACGTCAAGCGCATCCCGAGCATACTGTAAACGGGATCGTTTCGCAGCACCGTCGCGGGGGCGACGGCGCCGGGAACGACGGTATCGCGATCATCCATGAAAGCCGTCTACGCGACGGCATGTCGAGCGACCTCGGCGTAGGCTGGTTCACGGACGAATCCGGTAAACCGCCGCGTAGGCATCCGAGAACAGCCGCGGTCCGCAGCTTGGTCGCGGTACACTCGAGGATACCAAGATTGCTTGGAGGCGTGCAGCTTCGATACAGGGATCATCGGTCGCGTTTGCGACGAACGCTTGGGGCAACACGACGGAAATCGTACCGCTTCGCACTTGGGAGGCAACGAGGCGTTTCGGTTGATTCCGCGCCAACCAGTCGTACAGCCGGCTCGGAGAGGCGTTGCTTCCAAGCAACGCATCGTAATAGCGGACCGGATTATTATCGAGGTGCACGCCGTATGCAAAGATGGCCGCAATAATAACTGCCGGAGCGCGAGCCGGTATCTTGTGCCGCAAGCCGATAAGAGCACCGACGGCAATTGCCGCCGGCAGCATGCCGTGCGTGTTCGCATCATTCCAAAAGATACCGATGAACGAGCGAATCTGAAGAACGGCAAGTGCGGCCGCCGCAATCCCTACCAGCGCATACCAACGTTTGGCGCGACTGAGGCTTGCGGCTAAACCGGCAACGAGCGCCGGTATCAAGAAGCGGAGTGACATGCCGGTCGCCAGTTGCGGAATCCCGTTGTCGTACCCAAACGGTTCGATGAAAAACAGTGCGGCGAAAATCCAGGGGAGTTGTCGGCGTTCTCGGCTTTTCCCGACGAAGAGTGCGACGATCACGCTCGCAAAGAGCAGCACCGTGCCGGGGCCTTGCGCGACCAGCGCCTTCATAAACGTGGCTGCGCCCGGTAGGCCGTGCGCAATGATGAGCGTCGACGCCATGTGCGGGTACGCAGTTTGCACCGGCGGTATAATCGCGTTCGGCCACAGGAGTGCTGCGTGTACGACCCATATCGCGAGCAGAATGCTTACTGCGAGAACGAAGAGCAACGCGCGCGCGATACGAGCGGGCTCCGTCCGCCGCCACGCACGACGCAATCCCAGCACGGCGAAAAAAACGCTGTAAACGAACCCCACCGGTTTGATGATCGAACAGATGGCAAGTGATCGCGAGAGCGCCGCTCTATCGTAGGTTAAGGCCCACAGGCACTCGAGCGTCCACGCCCCGAGCCACACGTCGTTTTGCAGACTCGCCCCTTGCAATCCGATTATCGGAACCGTCACGACCGCCGCCGCGACGGCGCCTGCACTCCAGCTCGGGAGTTCTGCGCGGCGCGCAAAGGCCTCGATGCGCAACGCGAGCAGTAGTAGCGCGGCGAAGCCCGCGACCCCGAGCACCGTAGGTCCGCCGATTAAGAATAACGCGGATGCAAACAATTCGGAGCCAGGCGGATACCACCAATACGTGGTCGTGCTCGTCCAAAACGAATGTGCGTTTGCCCAAGCGGCGGCACTTGGGAGATGGTAGCTCAGAGAATCGCCTTCCAAGAGCGGCCGCACGATGCCGGGCCACGTTACGGCGACCGTCGCCGTAACGGGCAACACATGCGCGATAGGATCGCGAACGCACGTAATAGCGCCGCGCTGGGAAGCTCGATTGCTACGATACACGATCAGCGCGATGACGGCCGCAGCGCCGAGGCACGCCGGTCGATAGAACAGTCCGACAAGCGCAAGCGCAAAGGACGACGTGACCGCGAGAAAGAGAACATCGCGAATACGGTCCGCCGCTTCGGCGCGCTCTGATGGGCGCCACATTCCTGCGGGGTACCACAGAAGCGCAAGCCATGTAACCGTTGCGAGCGCCGCCACGATGCCGCTACGGGCCGCCGGAACGGAACGCGATGCCAGAAAGAAGTATCACAACGGCCATCCCACGACGCTGTACCGGAGCGTTCGCTCGATGTATCGAACGGAGTTGTTTACGAGATTGCACGTCCGTAATCACGTAGCTTCGGAGAAGCGATCGGCCCGGCGCAGCGCCGGAAACGCGAAGCCCCACAGCGCAATGATCGCAAGCGTCCCAATCCCGCCGGCGACGACTGCTGGAACGACGCCGATGAAATTGGCAAGTGTACCCGACTCGAATTCGCCGAGTTCGTTGGATGCGCCGATGAAGACGTTTTCGACGGCGTTGACGCGGCCGCGCATTGCGTCGGGCGTCCCTAGTTGGACGAGGCCGTTGCGAATCACGACGCTCACCATGTCCGTCCCGCCGACGAGGGCCAACAAAACGAGCGAGAGCGCGAAGATTTTCGAGACGCCGAAGGCGATCGTTGCGAGCCCAAAACCCGCGACGGTGACGAGCAGCGTTGGGCCGACGCGTCGCCGCAGCGGGCGACGGGCGAGCACCGCCGCAACCAGCGCTGCGCCGACGGCCGGGGCGCTGCGCAATGCGCCGAGCCCGGTTGGCCCGGCGTGAAAGATACCGTCAGCAAACGCTGGTAAGAGCGCGGTTGCGCCGCCGAAGAGCACGGCGAAGAGATCGAGCGAAATCGCGCCTGCGACGACCGGACGTGACTTGATGAAGCGCAGACCCTCGAGAGCCTCGCGCATCCGGGGTGGTGCGGCATTGGGCGAACGGACGATCCGCAGCGCCGGAATGAGCATGGCCGACAGAAACATGGCGGCCGCTGCGGCCGCGAGCGCAAATGGCGTCGACAAGGCGACCAAGAGACCGCCGAGCGCCGGACCACCGATTACCGTCAGCTGCCGGATCGAGGATGCAAGCGCTTGCGCCCGCAGATACTCTTGAGGTGAGACGATGCTCACGAGCAACGTCCGCGTCGCGGGAGTGCTGAACGCACGCGCGGTGCCGATGATGGCCAGGACCGCCAAGTAGACACCAAGCGACCGCACCCCCAAGATGACCGCGAACACGAACGCCCCGATCGCGAGCGCCTCGACCACGATCGCGCTCGTCGCGACCACCCGTCGATCGAAGCGGTCCGTAACGACCCCGGCGGGCAGCGCGAAAACCAAGACCGGAACGAAGAGCGCAAGCCCCACCAGGCCGAGATCGAAGGGACGGTGACGCAGCGTGAAGACGTGCCACGCGATTGCGACACTCTGCACTTGGTAGGCGAGCGAGTCGACGGTCAGCGCAACGTAATACAACCGGCGATTGCGAGCCTGCGGCACCGCCGTCCATTCGTCGTCGGAAGCGGGTCGTCCGCGGGGGAACGGCGCGCGGCCGAACTAACTCTGCACCATGCTCTCAAGCCCGATTTCGACCAACGGTGCGTCGCCTTCGAGCGACGGCGATCCGCAGGAAACTCAGGAGTGGCTCGAGGCCCTCGACGGCGTCCTCGCCCACGAAGGCCCCGCGCGCGCGACCGAGCTTGTGGAGCGCATCGTCGAGCGGGCGCAAACCGGCGGCGCGCAGGTCGAACTCGGCGTTCAAACACCCTACGTCAACACGATTCCGCCGTCGCTGCAGCCGCGCATGCCGGGCAATGAAGAACTCGAAACGCGCATCCGGCATTTCCTGCGCTGGAACGCGATGGCGATGGTCGTGCGGGCGAACGAAGCGAGCTCCGAACTCGGTGGCCACGTTGCAAGCTTCGCGTCCTCCGCCACGTTGTACGATGTCGGCTTCAACCACTTCTTTCGCGCGCCGTCGGACGGGTTCGGCGGCGACCTCGTTTTTTTCCAGGGACATTCGGCACCTGGCGTCTATGCGCGCGCGTTTTTGGAAGGGCGCATCAGCGAAGAGCAACTTGCCAATTACCGGCAAGAAGTCGATGGGCACGGGCTCGCATCGTATCCACATTCATGGCTGATGCCGGACTTCTGGCAGTTCGCGACGGTCTCGATGGGGCTCGGGCCGATTCAGGCCATCTACCAAGCGCGATTCCTCAAGTACCTGCACAATCGCGGCATCGCCGACACGGAAGGCCGCAAGGTATGGTGCTTTCTCGGCGACGGGGAGGTCGATGAGCCCGAGTCGCTCGGCGCAATTTCGGTTGCGTCGCGCGAGCGGCTCGATAACTTGATTTTCGTCGTCAACTGTAACCTTCAGCGGCTCGATGGCCCGGTGCGCGGTAACGGCAAGATCATCCAGGAGCTTGAGCGGCAGTTTCGCGGCAACGGGTGGAACGTTATCAAAGTCGTTTGGGGACGCGGCTGGGATGAACTGCTCGCGCGCGATCCTAGCGGCCGGCTCATGCAGGTGATGACCGAGTGCGTCGACGGTGAGTACCAGACGTTCAAAGCCAACGACGGCGCGTACGTCCGCGAGCATTTCTTTGGGCGCTATCCCGAGACGGCGGCCATGGTTGCCGAATGGACCGACGAACAGATCTGGGATCTCAAGCGCGGCGGCCACGACGCACGTAAGGTGTACGCGGCGTATGCAGCTGCGGCCAAGCATACGGGGCAGCCGACCGTCGTGCTCGCAAAGACCATCAAAGGCTACGGCATGGGCAGTTCGGGCGAAGCGCAGAATGTCGCGCACCAGCAAAAGCACCTCGATCTGCGCGCGATGCGCCAGTTCCGCGACCGCTTTGCGATTCCGATCTCCGATGCGGATCTCCCGAAGGTACCGTTCTACCGGCCGCCCCACGACAGCCCCGAAGCGCAGTATCTGCAGGAGCGCACGCGCGCCCTTGGGCACGTGCCGCAGCGTCGCCGCACGTCGTCCCAGACGTTTGCCCCTCCCGAACTCGCGACGTTCGCAGCGCAGCTCGCGAGTTCGGGTGAACGCGAGCTATCGACGACGATGGTCTTCACGCGGCTGCTCTCGGCACTCGTGAAGGATAAGACGCTCGGCAAGCGCGTCGTTCCGATCGTCGCCGATGAATCGCGTACGTTCGGAATGGAAGGCATGTTTCGCCAACTCGGCATCTATTCGCCGCTCGGACAACTCTATAAACCCCAAGATGCAGCCCAACTGATGTACTACCGCGAAGATATTGCGGGCCAGATACTGCAGGAGGGCATCAGCGAAGCAGGTGCGATGTGCTCGTGGATCGCCGCGGCCACGAGTTATTCGACGAGCAACGAGCCGATGGTTCCGCTCTTCATCTTTTATTCGATGTTCGGATTTCAGCGCATCGGCGATCTTGCCTGGGCGGCGGGCGACATGCGCAGCCGCGGGTTCCTGATCGGCGGAACGTCGGGCCGTACCACCCTCAACGGCGAGGGCTTGCAGCACGAGGACGGGCATAGCCAGCTCTTCGCCGCTTTCATCCCGAACTGCATTTCGTACGATCCGACTTTCGCGTACGAACTCGCAGTGATCGTGCACGACGGTCTCCGACGCATGGTCGGCGAGCAGCAGGACCTGTATTATTACATCACCGTGCTCAACGAAAACTACGTGCATCCGGCCATGCCGGCGGGCGTCGAGGACGGCATCGTTAAGGGAATGTACCTTCTGCGTGACGGCTCGAGCGAGGCGACGAAGAACGAACCTGGGGTGCAGTTGCTGGGTTCAGGAGCCATCCTGCGCGAGGTGATCGCTGCCGCCGATCTCCTGCGGGACGAGTACGGCGTCGCAGCGGACGTCTGGAGCGCTACGAGTTTCAACGAATTGCGGCGCAACGGGCTTGAGGCCGAGCGTTGGAATCTTTTGCACCCCGAAGAAGAACCGCGCGTGCCGTACGTCACGGAGAAGCTGGGCGCACGACCCGGCCCGGTCGTTGCAGCGAGCGATTACATCAAGAGTTACGCCGATGGTATTCGACCCTTCGTGCCCAAGCGTTTCCATGTGCTCGGCACCGACGGCTACGGTCGCAGCGACTACCGGCGCAAGCTGCGCGCGTTCTTCGAAGTCGATCGGCGTTGGGTCGCGCTCGCGGCGCTCGGGGCGCTAGCGGCGGAGGGGACGATTCCGCGCGAGACCGTCGCAAAAGCGCGTGATGCCTTCGGCATCGATCCCGAGAAGCCCAGTCCGGTGACGGTGTAATGCAGATCGACGTTCGCGTTCCCAATATCGGTGATTTCGCCGACATCCCGATCGTCGACGTGCTCGTCGCGCCGGGGGACGCCGTAGCGGTCGAGGACCCGCTCGTCACGCTCGAATCGGACAAGGCGACGATGGAGGTGCCGTCATCGCAAGCCGGCACCGTGAAGAACATCGTCGTCAAGGTCGGCGACAAGGTCAGCGAAGGCAGCGTGCTGCTGACACTCGATGCGGCCCAAGCGCCGCACCAACTCGACTCGCAAACGCCGAACGGCACGGTGAAACCCTCCACACCGGTCGTTGCTCCGAAAGCCGAAACTGGCCAAGCCCAAGCTGCGCAAGCGGAAGATGCGCAAGCGGAAGATGCGCCAGCTACGTCGCCGGGCGCACCATCGGGTACGGCTCCGGCTTCCGATCGAGCGCCCGCTGCCCCGGAGCCTGCGTCCTACGGGTCGCATCCCGAAGAGCCGGCGGCTAACGCGGAAACAGCGACGGAAGCTGGGCCGGAGCGCTCGCCTTCGGGCAACGGCATCGTGCACGCGAGCCCGTCGATTCGTCGCTTCGCGCGCGAACTCGGGGTAGCTTTGGAAGGCGTCCGCGGCTCGGGTCCGCACGCGCGCATCACGCGGGATGATGTCCAGAACTATGTGAAGTCGGCGCTCGCCGCCCCGCCGGCTGCGCGACCCGGAAGCAGCGCCGTCTTCGACGTGCCGCCGTTGCCGAAGGTCGACTTCGCGAAACACGGCCCGATCGAAACGGTCCCGCTTTCTCGAATCCGCAGACTGTCTGGACCGGCCCTGCACCGGAATTGGCTTGCGATCCCACACGTCACCAATAACGATGAAGCCGATGTGACCGAACTCGAGGCGTTCCGCAAACGCATCAACGCGGAACGGAACGTCAAGACGACGATGCTGGCGTTCGTCGTCAAAGCCGTCATCGGTGCGCTGCAAACGTATCCCGACGTAAACGCCTCGCTCGACGGCGAGAACTTGATTCTCAAAAAATACTACAACATCGGCTTCGCGGCCGACACGCCTGCGGGTCTGGTCGTCCCCGTGCTCAAAGGCGCCGACGGCAAGGGCATTCTCGCGATTGCAAGCGAGACGGCCGCGCTTGGAGCCAAAGCACGCGACGGCAAACTCGCCGCGGCCGACATGAGCGGTGCGACCTTCACGATTTCGAGCCTCGGCGGCATCGGCGGAACCTCATTTAGTCCCATCATCAATGCACCCGAAGTCGCCATCCTCGGCGTCAGCCGGGCGGCGCTTCGTCCGGTGTGGGACGGCAGCGGCTTCGTGCCACGCTTGATGCTGCCGCTCTCGCTCTCGTACGACCATCGCGTCATCGATGGAGCGCTTGCCGCCCGCTTCAACGTCCACTTGGTCTCGCTGCTTTCCGACCTGCGTCTCACGTTGCTATAACGTGGTGCGGGTCACGTTGCCCGCGGTCATAGACCGGCTGCGGTTAATGTGACCGCGGCGTGCGGGACGGCGACTGCACCTCGCGAAGAGGGACCTTAAAGAGGGGCATCGCCCCGAAACCCGAGTAAGGAGCCTGCGTGAACGATCCGCCGCTGAGTATCTCTCAAAGCGCTGCGCGGCGCAGCGTGTTGCTTCCTGACGCGTACGTGTTGACGGCCGAAGATGCGGAATTGGCGGCATTTTTGCTCGGTGGCCAGAACTTCAGTTATTCGGTCGCGGCCGACGGGACGTTGACCTGGGGCGCGTTCGGTCAGACCTTCGCCACCCTCGGCGAGCTACGTGCGGTCGCGCGCGAACATCCCGTCTCGCCGACCGAAGCCGCGGCGCTCATCGAGCCGCCGGAGTGGGACCTGCCCGCCGTTGCCCACCCCGAAACCGTCGGCATCGAAGTTTTCCGCAACATGCTCGACACGATCGCTTTCCTACGGGTGCGTTTGCGCGCGCTGGCCGATGTGGTGATGGAAAAGGGCATTACGACGGGACCCGAACTGCTCGGCCGCTATCACGAGTATCACGAACGGAGCTTCCAGGCGTTTCGCGACTTGATGTTGCTCAAACCCGAAGTGTTCGACGAGCGCTTTGCGGGCTGGCTAGCGACCGAAAAGGCATATCGCGCCCGCATTACCGGGGAAGACATATCCGAGGACCACAAGCGGTAACGTCGGTCCGCAACTTTCTAAAGCGGGATTCCGTTGCGCCGATAGTAAAGAGTACCTCGCGGCGAGCGTGTCGAGCAGCGGGCTCCGCGTGAACGCACATCCCCCGTCCCGAACAGGGTCACAACTTGAACTTCAGTACCCTTCGCCTGCGGCCGTACCAGGTCGAGGCGCAGCAGGCGATTGTCGAAGCACGAAAACGCGGCTTTCGCGCGCAACTCGTGTCGCTTGCCACGGGACTCGGAAAAACAGTCGTAATAGCGACGCTGCCCGAACTGCTCGAACTTCGCCCGACCGACGTGACGTTGATCGTCGCGCATCGCGACGAGTTGATCTCGCAGCTGGTCGAGAAGATGAAAGCGCAGAACCCGGACGCGATCGTCGGGGTCGAGAAGGCCGAGGAGACGGCGGCGCTCGACTGCACGATCGTCGTTGCGACCGTGCAGACCTTGACCGGGCCGCGCTTGACGCGCTTCCTCACGAAGTTCGGACGGCGCATTGCGCTCTTCGTCATCGATGAGGCCCACCACGCCGCGGCGCCGACGTACCGCGCAATCCTCGATCAGCTTCTGCTCAAGCGTCCCGATGTGCTCGTGCTCGGTTTCACGGCCACCCCGCAACGCGGCGACGGCGTCGAACTCAACGAGATATTTCCCGACACGGTCTATGCGATGGATGCGCGCGCGGCGATTGCGGCGGGGTATCTGGTCCCCGTCAAGTCGTACGCCGTTACGACCGATATCGATCTCGACGCCGTCGCCTCGCGCGCCGGCGATTTCGTTCTTGGTCAGCTTGCCGATGCGGTCGATACCGAAGAACGCAATCGCGCAGTGCTTGAAGCGTATCAGACGCTGGTACCGGGCAAGAAGACGCTGGTGTTCACGGCGTCGGTCGAGCACGCACGTCACGTGGCCGAGCTCTTCAAAGACGCCGGCATCCGGGCTGCGTTCGCCAGCGGCGAGACGCCGCAGGCGCAGCGCGAAACGATCGTCGCCGGTTTTCGCGGAAACTCGGTCGACGTGCTCGTGAATTGCGGGCTCTACCTCGAGGGCTTCGACGTTCCGTCGGTCGAGGTGATCATCAATGCGCGGCCGACGAAATCGACGACGCTGTACACGCAGATTACCGGTCGCGGCTTACGGCCGTTCGAGCAGGACGCCTTCGCCGTCTCGCTCTTTCCGACGGCCGAAGCGCGCCGCGGTTATATCGCGCTGAGCGGCAAACCGTACGCAACGATCATCGATATCGTCGACCGTGCGCGTCGTCACGAACTCGTCACGTTACCGACTTTGTGGGGCATGCCCGCACAGATCGATGCCGAGGGCCGGCTCATCTCCGAGCTCGCCGATCAATACGAAGAATTGTTCCGGCTCGCTCCGCGGCAGGCGGCCAAGGTGCGGACCGCCGAGCAGATCGAGAACACGCTGATCGAAGCCGAGACCGAACAATCGCAGGGCAAGTCGGCCGCCTGGCAGATGATCGGCCCCGAGCACTGGCGCTTGGAGCGCGCGCAACGCGTGGCGCGCGACCGCAAGGGACGTTCGATCCCTCACTTCGGCCCGCGCTTCGACGGCTTCATTGAAACCTCGAAACGCGTTGCACCCAAAGAAAATCCGGAGGCGTTCGCGATTCGGATGCTCGACGTCGACCGGCGCACGATCGCGCTGCAGACGCAGCTTGTCGATGTCGTGCATCGCGGCGACGTCTGGGTCGCGATGCTCGCGAACGGGCGCGGCCCCGCGCGAGATCTGCTCAGCGCGCCGACCCTGCCCGACGCGATCGCTGCCGCGACGGCGCGCCTCGAAGTAGGCAGTGCTGCGGCAAAACGTCAGCCCAGCGTCCCTGCTCAAGCCAAGCGACGTAATACGCGGCGCTGGCGCAGCCGCCGCAAGCGCACCGAAACGACGGCCGAGGCGGTTTAGAACCGAAGGCGCGGCATGCAGACGCTGCTTTATGCCGTTGCGGCCTGGCTTTTGGTCGTGCTCGTCATCGCGGTGTTCGTGGCACTAGCGTGCGCCGGACAGGTGCTCGTGCACCGCAGTTTTCGCAAGACCGACTTCATCGCACACAACGAGGTAGCGGGATTCGTCATCGCGGTCGTCGGCGCGATCTATGCGGTGCTCTTGGCGTTTCTGACCGTGATCGTGTGGCAACGCTTCGCAGACGCCGAAGATCGCGCACAACAGGAGGCTGACGCTGCAACCGACGTGCTTCGGTTCTCGCGGGTACGTCGCGCCCACTCCCGGCAGAGGTCTCCGCGACGACCTGGGCCGCTATGTCGAGGTTCTGATCACGCAGGAATGGCCGGCCATGGCGCACGGCCAAAGCAGTCCGGAGGCGCAGCGGCTCATCGTGCGCGTCATCGGCGATATCGCAGCCCTGCCCGTGCCGAACCCGCGAGAATCCAACATCCAGAATCACCTCTTGGACCGTGTGCAAGTGATGGCCGACTTGCGGCGCCGGCGAATCAACGATAACCGCAGCAACGTGCCGGGCGTCCTGTGGTTCGGATTGATCATCGGCGCGTGCACGCTCATCGGCTTCGTCTACCTCTTCGGGCTCAAGAACTTCGTCGTGCACCTCCTCATAACGGCAGCGACCGCTACAATGATCGGGTTGGCGTTCGGGCTTATTCTCGCGCTCGACTACCCGTTCCGAGGTGACGTCTCGGTTGCGCCCGACCGCTGGATCGCACTCGATGAGGTCTTGAAATCGGAGCGCTGACCGTTCTATACGCTATGCGTACCGATAAAGAACGCGGCCGCCTCTCGGATTCGATTTTCAGGTGCACGAACCGCCGGAGTTGATCGCACATCTTCGCGACATCGCTGCACGGCTATCACGAGTCGCGGACAATCCCCAGAATCCGTAACGACACGCCCCCGCACGTTGACAAGTAAAAGCTGGTATGTATAACATATGTATGTGGTACTGTGGGACCCGGCGAAGGCGCGTACCAACATGCGCAAGCATCGCGTCCGCTTCAGCGATGCGGCGACGGTTCTCGATGATCCCCACGCCTTAACGATAGAAGATACACGGCACGGTGAGCAGCGGTTCGTTACCATCGGCGCAGACCTGGAAGGGCATGTATTGGTTGCCGTCTACGCCTATGTGGAGGCGACGCAGGATATTCGGCTCATCTCGGCTCGCCCGGCAAAGCCACGTGAACGGAGAGAATATGAGCAAAACATCTAGTAAGAAAGATTCACCGACATACGACTTTCGAGGCGCTAAGCGGGGAGCCGTTGTGTCGCAACGCGGGAAGACTCGTATTACCATCCTCATTGATACGGATATACTCGACGCGTTTCGCGCGATCGCCGAACGTCAAGGCAAAGGCTATCAGACCTTGATGAACGAGGCACTCCGCGGGGCCGTAAGCGATGCGGTTCCACTCGAGGAACGCGTAAGGTCGGTCCTTCGGGAAGAGTTGGAACGACTGCGAGCCTCTTAGTATCGCGACATTTAGTCATTGTTGATCGCGTCGGCGCAAGCGTATGGAGCGCGCGACGTCCCGGTAACGGCATCCGAAAAGTGACTGGTGACGTATTGTGCTTTTGAGCCGGCGAGACGTGATCATGCTGCATTGACGCTTTAACGTTCGCCGCCGGGATGGGATATAGCGCGGTTGCGCGCAAAAAGCGTTCGGCAATACGCAAGGCGTGCGTCGCGCCGGTGGAGTCCGGCCGTTTCGAGCTGTACGACATCGCGCGACCGCGCCGCTTTCTCTTCCTGTGTCTGCCTATCTGGCGTTCGGTTTCGCTTACATCACCTACGCGACGTTCATCGTCGCATCGCTCGAAGCGCGGCGCGCGTCGCCGCATACGACGGCGAACATCGCTTTGCTCTGGGGAATGTACGGCGCGGCGAGCTTTACCGGAGCACTCGCCACCGCATGGCTGTTGCAGAGCAAGCTCCGACGCATGGCGATGGCGATCGCGGGCTTCACGGGAGCCGCGGGTTGTTTCATCACGTTCGAGCTGCCACACGTCGCTGCGCTCGGCGCGATTCTCGTCGGCCTCGGGCTCGCGGCCACGCCTGCGGCGGCAACCGCATATGCCCGCGCCCGTAGCGGCACCGCCGGCGCTCCCGTTGCCATCGCAGCCGTCACTGTCGCGGTCGGATTCGGCCAACTCAGCGGCCCGCTCATCGCGGGCGTCTCCGCCGACAGGCTGGGCCTGGCCGCCGTCGCGGTGTTGGCCGGCTGCATGTACTCGCTGAGCGCAGGATTAGCCGTTGCTGACGCTTTCACCGCACGCGAAGCGGCCGCATGACGGCCCGACCGGCTCTCATTCTCGCTCGTCGTCTGCCGGAATTTCGATGGTTAGCTTTGCGGTTGTACGCTCGATACGAGCGTAGCGCGACGGTAAGGCTCCGCGTAAAGGACACCGCTTTGCATCTTCAGGCTTGCGCGGCTCAAACGAGTCGCGGGACCGCCCATTGCGCGTAACTCCGCGCGATGAAGCGCAATCACAACGATTACCAATCCGATCCCCAGGAGGTCGAGGATTGTCGGGACCTGCCGCAAGACGAAGAACCCAATCGCCGTCGCCGTCGCAGGTAGGATGGACATATATAGCGCGAAGATCGCCCGCGAGAGGCGTGCCATCCCAACTGGTTCGTTACGTAGGGGATGACCGAAGACGAGATTCCTACACCGATGCCTGCCGCAAGAAGGCGCGGATCCAGTAGGGCCGGCACAGCTTTGACGAATTCCAATTGGAAAGGCTTCATCGATCAGCCAACCGCTCGAAAGCACGATCGGGAGGTCCGCATCGGGCAAAAGAGTCGACGAGGATGCTGTCATCTCGTTAGGGAGCTTCTACACGTTTAAACGATGATTCCACCAAGCCCGCCGCTATGCGCGCCGTCTTAGATGTGACACGCGATACCGTTTTTCTCGAAGTAGCGCTGGTGGTAATCTTCGGCCGGGTAGAACGTTTGCGCCGGAACGATCTGCGTGACGATCGGACGGCGGTATCGTTCGCTCGCGTCGGCCGCCGCCTTGGACGCTTCCGCGGCCGTTCGCTGCTCGGACGTGTGATAGAAGATCGCGCTGCGGTATTGCGAGCCGACGTCGGGTCCTTGCCGGTCGCGGGTCGTCGGGTCGTGGATGGACCAGAACGTGTCGAGCAGCTGCTCGAACGAAATCCGCGCGGGATCGTACGTCACCTCGACGACTTCAGCGTGCCCCGTTCGGTGCGAGCAGACATCTCGGTACGTCGGATGCTCGGTCGTTCCACCTTCGTAACCGGCGATGGCCTCGAGTACGCCCGGAAGTTGCCGAAAAGCCGCCTCGACGCCCCAGAAGCATCCGGCGCCGAAACTAGCTCGCGCCGTGGTAAGCCCATTCGAATCGTTCATACACCTCTATAACAGCATCATTCGCACAACGGTTCGTCGAAGACGTCTGCGTGATCGCTCGTCGTTTCTTCCCGTTCGTGTTTGCCGCGGCTGCGGCTTTCGTTCCGCTCGGTTCGCACGTGCAGCAAAGCTCGGCGGTGCAAGCGGCGCAGCCCTCCCCGGATCCCGCTTCACCATCGCCCCTGCCCTCCGCCGCGCCCGAACCAACGGTCTCGCCGGTCCCTTCCGCATCACCCGGCGCTGCGCGTCCGGGTGCGGTCGCGACATTGCCGGCCGGGTTCCGGTTGCCCAGCTTCGGCGGATCATCGGCTTCGCCCGCACCGTATAAGACCTTCATCAAGAACGCGACGCGCCAATCCGGACTGATCGACATTCTCGCAAAGGACGACGAGACGTACTTCGATCTCGGTCCGCAGCAGCTCGATCACCCGTTCATCATTGCGCCCGTCTTGGCGTCGGGGGTCGGCAGCGAAGCCTTTGCCGGCCGCGTCTTCGATTCGTTCATCGTCGAATTCAAGCGGGTCGGCAAACGCGTCCTGTGGATCGATCGCAATTCATCGTTCAGTGCGCCTCCGAACTCGCCCGCCGCCAATGCGCTCGCGATCTCGGTGACCGACTCCGTGATCAACAGCACGCCGATCGTCGCCGAGGACACGAAAACCAAACGCGTCGTAGTTTCCGCCGCGTTCTTTCTGACCGATTTCGAGAACGTCGCCAAGTCGCTCGGCGGCGGCGGCCCGCCCGAGCCGGTTATTCTCCTGGGCGGTCCGGCACATGCCGGATTCTCGGTCGATGCGAGCAAATCGTACATCGAGCGAACCAAAGCGCTGCCCGAGAACGATGAGATCCTCGCAAGCTTAGCGTTTTCAGGGCCCGCCGGCGAAATTGCGGGGGCGCCCGACGGTCGCGGCGTGCGGCTGCGCATGCACTACTCCATTATAGAAGCGCCGACGCGCGAAGGTTACGTTCCCAGGCTCGCCGACGATCGCGTCGGCTACTTCATCACGGCGCAAAAACGCTTCAACGACGATACGCTGCCGACGCCGTTCGTGCGCTACATCGATCGCTGGAACTTTGAAAACGGCCCGATCGTATACTACCTCACCAACGAAATTCCGACCCAGTATAAGGGTGCTATTCGAACGGCATTGCTCTCGTGGAACGCGGCCTTCGCCAAGGTCGGTATTCCGAACGCAATCGAGGTGCGCGACCAACCGAGCGACCCCTCATGGGACCCCGATGATGCGCGTTACTCGACGGTGCGCTGGATCACGAGCGACCATCCGGCTTTTAGTGCGTACGGCCCGCATATTGCCGACCCGCGCACGGGTGAGATTCTGCGCGTGGAAATCGTGATCGACGGTGAAGCGCTGCGTTCGGTCAAGCGCGGTTTCGTCGATCAAGTCAAACCGACGCGCACGGCGCTCGGTTCGGCCGGACTGCCGGTTCCCGGTGTCTCGCCTGCTTCGGCCGCGCTCGGATGCGCAGGCAGCGAAACATGCGACGATTTCGCACAAGCGTCGGCCGAAATGGCGGCGGCGGGGACCGTCGAGTTGCGTGCGAACGGCACCGGCTCGGCCGCCACCGAACGCTACGCCGATCACTGGCTGCGCTCCGTCGTCCTGCACGAGTCGGGGCATAACTTCGGCTTACGCCATAATTTCGCGGCCTTTCGGTTGTACACGCTTCCGGAAATCCACGACAAGCGCTTTACCCAGGAGCACGGCCTCGTCGCTTCGGTGATGGGCTATGCACCGCTGAACCTCTCGCCCAACGGGCGTCCGCAGGGCGACTACTTTCAGTTGAATCTTGGAACCTACGACTATTGGGCGATTCGCTACGGCTACGCTCGTTTTCCGAACGTGCACCGTCCCGAAGATGAAAGCGGGGCGTTGCGCGCAATCGCCGACGAGAGCACTCGACCGCAGTATGCCTATGCGACGGATGAGGATGCCAACGGCCCCCTGGCCATCGATCCGTACATTGCGACGTTCGCGCTCGGACGCGATCCTTTGACCTTCTATCGCAATCAGTTCGATGTATACGACGGTTTAGTCTCGAGCCTCGACCGCGTGTACCCGCGGACCGACGAGCCGTACTATCAGGAGCGCGCAACGTTCGAAACTTTAATGCACGGCTACGAGCGCGCAGCGTTGCTCGCGACCAAGTACATCGGCGGTATCGAAACGTCGCGGACGCACCGCGGGCAACCAGGCGGTGTCCCGCCGTTTCGTACGATCCCGCGTGCCGACGCACGCCGTGCATTCGCCTTACTTGCCGATAACGTCTTTTCGAGCCATGCGCTGCGGTTCTCCCCGGAGTTGCTCGCCGATTTGGGGCCCGATCACTACCTGCACCGCGGCGTAACGGATATCGAACAGCCCGATTTCCCGCTCGAGGGGTTCGTCGGGACAATGCAAGACGACGTGATGTTCGAGTTGTTCTCGCCCGATACGATGAGCCGGCTCGCCAACCAGCATTTAGGAGCGCCCTCGGGGACGGCGACGATGTCGCTCGATGATCTCTTCGGCTGGATGCAGGCTACGGTCTGGGACGATGTCGACCATCCGGCAATCGATCCGCTGCACCGGAATTTGCAGCGACGTTACACCAATCTGATGATCGCGTTTTCGCTCGCGCCGAGCTTCCTCGTCAACGCGCTCGGCTACCCGGGTGATACCGAAGCGCTCGCGCGCTACGAGTTGCGGCGGTTGAACGGCAGCATCATCACGGCGCTACGCGATCCGCGCCTGGACGTGCCGACGCGCGCTCATCTCGAAGACGTGAAGAGCCGCGTGTATCACGCGCTCGACCCAAGCGCCGTACGAGGGGCCTGAAAAAGGCGACGCTCGTGTACACGGTCTATCTCGGCCTCGGATCGAATCTCGGCGACCGTCAGGGCAACATCTTACATGCGCTGCAAAAGTTGCGCGCTGCGACCACGGTCGAGGACGTATCCGCATACTACGAAGCGCCGCCGGCTCTGAGCGCGGAGGGCCCCGCTTTCCTCAATGTTGCGGTACGGGCGCGGACGGAACTCGAACCCATTGGCCTCGAGTCATTCGTGCGCGAGGTGGAACTCGCCGTCGGCCGCCAAGGAACGCGTCGGCTGGCTGCGCGGCCGATCGACATCGACATCCTGCTCATCGACGACCTATGCGCGGACTTCGGCCGCTTCGAGGTACCGCATCCGACTCTCGCTGACCGTCCGTTCAATCTCGTTCCGTTAGCCGAGATTGCATCGGAAATCGTCGAACCGCGTTCGGGGGAACGCCTCGGTGTGCTCGCTGCGCGCGTCGATGCCGGCAACCTCAAAAGGCTCGAGCGTTCACTGCACTTCTTCGCGAATCGGCAAGAAGAGGCGCCGGACGTTGCGCTTTCAATCGATCGGGTCGGCGTCGCCAACGTGAAGCGTGTGGTGCGGCTCTACGCGGGCGGCCGCGAGCGCGCGTTCAACGGCGAGTTCGCCATGGTAGCCGACCTGCGTGCCGACAAGGCTGGCCTGCACATGTCGCGATTCTCCGAACTCTTGGAGGAGGCGACGCTCGACGTTCTCTCCGGCAACGACGGCACGGCGCGGATTGAGGACGTCGTCCGGGAGATCGCGCAGCAGATTGTTGCGTCACAGCGTGCGTCGCGCGCCGACGTCCGCCTGCGCGCGCAGTTCGGCCTAGAGCGCTGGACCCCGGTCAGCGGCAAGCGCGGCGAGGAAACCTACACCTTAGTTGCCATCGCGCATGCCGGCCCCAACGGCACAAGACACGTGATCGGCGTCGAAGCCGAAGGCATGACGGCCTGTCCGTGCGCGCAGTTAATGATGCGCGAGCATTCACTGCGTGAACTGCTCGCGGCCGGTTTCACGCGCACGGACGCCGCACGCGCGCTCGATGCGCTTCCGGTCGCGACGCACAATCAACGCGGCCGCGGCGCCGTGTTATTGGGTACGCCGGACGGTCGCGGGGGCATCGCGGCCGATGATCTCGTCGAAATCGTCGAGAACTCGATGTCGAGCGAAACCTACGATCTGCTCAAGCGCCCCGATGAGTTCTTCATCGTCAACAAGGCGCATCGCAACCCGCGTTTCGTGGAGGACGTCGTACGCGGGATCCTCGCCCGGACGCTCGACATGTATACGGAGTTCCCCGATGAGACGTTCGTGGCGGCAAGTCAAGTCAACTACGAATCGATCCATAAGCACGACGCACTCGCCGAAGCCTTCGGAACCTTCGGCGAGTTGCGCCGCGAGCTACGCTCGGGCTCACTCGAACGTAGTGAGAGAACTGATTTAGCGACGTGGCTTGGGACACGCGCGTCGCCCGTTACGGGCCCGACTGCGAACCTTGCGTGAGCGCGTCGGTGACGGCCGACACGACAGCCGCTTTGCCTTGCTGCGCCAGATCTGCCGCCTTGGCTTTCGCTTCGGTTGCAACCCGATCGCCCAGCGGCCCGACGTTGTCGCGCTCGACGTCGCTGACCGGTATCGCAAGGCCGATCAGGAAGCCGGCGGCGATCGAACCGATGGCGAGACCGAGAGGGTTGCCGGAGATCAAGCTTTTCGCGTTCGATGTTAAGCTCCGAGCACGGTCGGCGGCAGGCGCGCCGATGTTGGCGCGTGCCGTCGCGGCGAGATCGCTGCCGTCGAAACCACTGCCGCTTAGCCGATCTTTTGCGGCATCGCTTACGTCGCTGAGCTTAGATTTCGCGGTATCGCTCGCATCACTGAGTTTGGACTTCGCGGTATCGCTCGCATCACTGAGTCTGGATTTAGCGGTGTCGGTCAAGTCCGCCATATTGCTCTTGGCTGCGTCGGAAGCACCGGCCAATTTCGAACCCACCGCCGAAGCCGCGTCGCTCACTTTCGACTTGAGGTCGTCGACTCGGGCGTTGACGTTGTCTTTCATGCGCGCGGGCACATCGCTCTTATAGGCGAGCGCCTCGGCGGTATCCGCGATGCGTTCGCGGGTAGCTTCGATCTCTTCGCGGATCGCCTGCGGGTCATTTTCGTTGCTCATAGTGTCTCCCAAAGAGCGTGTTCGTCTTAAGAGGTCTTGCCCACGAAACGGGGATCGGTCCCAGCCGGGCTTTCCGATGTATGGCTTACGTCAGACGCAACCGTAAGCGTCGCCTTTTTTGCGCTGACCTTCGTGAACTCGGCCCCGAGAAGAAGAATCATCGCGGAATAGTATATCCAGAGCAGCGCAATGAGGATCGAGCCGGCCGCTCCGTACGCTGAACCGACCCCACCCTTTGCCAAGTACAACGAAATCAAATTTTCCCCGATAACGAACAAGACGCTCGTCGCGATGGCCCCGATCCACACGTCGCGCCAAGCGATGTCGACGTCGGGCAATATCTTGAAGAGTAGTGCGAAAATAATCGCCACGATGATCAACATTACGATCTGATCGATCAGGGTAATAACCGTCGAATTCGCGTTAAAAGGAATCAGCGAACGGAAGCGCGTGCCGACGATCGCAATCACGCTGTTGGCCACGAAGGTCGTCAATAACAGGAATCCAACGACAAGAATCATGGCGAAGGAGGCGCCGCGATCGCGCGCCATCTTCTTCCAGCCCCCCTTAGTGCTTTCCACGTGCCAGATCGCATTGAGGGAGCCCTGTAACGACGCAAACAAACCGCTTGCACCGACGATGAATACGACCCATCCGAGCACTTGCGCGATGAAACCCTGGCGCGGTTTGTTATACGTGCTGCTGATGATGCTGCGCAACGCTTCGGCGGAGCCGGCGCCCGCGTTTTTACCGACGGCGGCCAGCAGTTGATTCTCCACCTTGGAGTGCGATCCGAGTACGGCACCGGCTATCGCGATGAGAACGATAAACAACGGTGCTAGCGAGAAGATCGTCGAGTACGCGATCGCTGCGGCTAAACGCGATGCTTTATCTTGCCCGAATGCGACGAAGGTCGCCTTAAGCAGCCCGAGGTTCATCGCCCTCGGCGTACGCCCGCGCGCACCGCTTCGACATCGTCCTTCACGCTTTCGACCGAGTGGTGCGGAACGGTGGACATTTTTTGCAGCGCGCCCTTACCCGCTAATGCCCCTATCGCCGCGACGATGCCGTACAACACCATGACGATGAGCGCCGACGCCCATGCCGGAACGGCGAGCGCGATGACGAGGATCAAGAAGGCGGTGAAGGCGCCGAATGCACCTATGCCCGCGACCGCGGCCAAGCCGAACATGCCGGCGGACGCCGTCACTTTCGCCATCACTTGGCCAAGCTCCGCGCGCGCCAACGCAATCTCTTGCCGGACTAGCGTAGCCGTGTCCGTCGATAACTGACGGAGAAGATCCGGCAGGGATTTGTCGGAGTAGAGCGGCGGTTTCTGTTCCATTTATGGAGTGTCGCCGCTGTTCTTACGCGCTCGCAACGGCGCCGCATCGCTCGAAATGGGAGTCTCCGAACCATCAGGCTTAGCGGCCGCATCTTTCGTGTCCGGTTGAGTCGCGTATGCAGATGGACGCGAACCGGATGGAGGACCACCCGGAGGCATCGGTTTGGGCGGCGACGTGGCCGGCGATCCCGGGGGCGCGGGCCTAGGCGTCGACGTGGACGGCGTGGGCGAAGACGGCGTGGGTGAGGACGGCATCGGCCGAGGCGGCGGTGTCGATGTCCCCGAGCGGGACGTTTGCCCCGACGAAGACGTTTGCCCCGACGTAGACGGCGTAGACGACGTAGATGGCGATGGAGGCGTAGGTGCAGATGTAGGCGTTGACATAGATGTGGGTGGGGACACCGACCTCGATGTGGGGTTTGACGTAGGCGTCGATGTAGGCGGCGTCGCGGGCCTGTTCATCGACGTCGCCGTCGAGCCGGACCTGGGTGCCGAGGACGGCATCGGAACCGACGCCGATGCTCGGGATGACGCCGAACCCAGCGCTCCGTATGCCGGCTCGGAAGTCGTATCTCCATACTGCGAGCCCGAAGCCTTCAGCATGCGTGACGCCGCGAGACCCACCGCCAAGCCCGCCACGATCACGGCCCACGGACGCTCGCGCCCGAACGCTTCGGCGTCGGTCATGAGCTGGTCCGAGTCGCTGTCGCGCAGGTATTGCCCGAACTGTTCGAGCGCGGCTGCTCCTTGATCTACGTACCTCGCCGCGGGGCGACCGAAGTCGTCCCCGCGCAATTGGTCGGCGATCGACTTCATGTGATCTGCCGTCGAACTGATCTGTTGTCCCGCTGCCGTCGAGCGCCGGTCGACCTCGTCGCTCACGAATCCCTTTGCTTGTCGATACATCGTGCCGGTTACTTACCACGCTGGCTGAAACGGCAAACAAGCGGACGTAGCGAACGGTGGCCTATGCGCACTTCGTTCGTGATCCCAACCGTGCTGTGGCTCGGCGTGGCGGCGGGAGCATCTGCCGCCGCCCCCCGCGCCGTGGATCCCCCGTACATCAAACTGGCGCGGCTACTGGGGACGCCGCAACTGGCGCACGCCGTGCAGCCGCGCGACAAGTCGCGCCTCTTGCTGCAATTCGTGCGCCCCGGCGAGTCGACGTCGCACTGGAGCAAAATGACGACCGTCAGTATTGCGGTGGTGCCGCGACCCGAAACCGAGGCCGCCGCCTACGGTATCATCGATCGCTTTCACCGCGACCTCCAGCAGCGGCACGCCCGCATCGTCGCGTTCGATCTGCGTCCGATCAAGCCGTACTCTGCCTTTTTTTCCTTCCAAGCCGCCGGCGAGCGGGATCAAGGCATCGCATACAGTCCCACGTTGGGTTACGTCACAATCGCGCAGGTCGCGGAAAAAAAAGCCGGCGCGATCTCGAAGAACGATGTTAAAGTGCTGAAGTCATTGATCGGACGGTAGCTATGCGTTTTCGCTCCGTGCGTCGGCGGTTCCGACATGAACTGCGAAGATCGTGAGAGCGAGGATCGTGAAAAACATGCAGGCGATAAAAACGTATTCCGTCATCGTGCTGCTCCTGACCGGCGACGTGTGATGTGTGTGTATGGTACAGGGCGCAACGGCTCGTTTGCGTCCGTAGTCTTACAGATGCGGTAGGAGCGATGCCGCCTACGTAGCCCTACCGACGCCGGGCCGCTCCCATGCCGGTAATCTCACGGCATGGATTTCATCGACGACCGCAACGTATCAAACTGCGTCGAGCGCCGGCGCGCCGGCGACACCAAGGACGACGACGCCTATGCAACGGCGATCGAGAACTTCGTCGGAACGCTGCCCGTGCCGCTCGGCGTTGTCGGACCGCTTCCGATCGACGGGCGGCACGCACGGGGCGCGTTCACCGTGCCGCTTGCGACGACGGAAGCGGCGCTCGTCGCTTCCTACAATCGCGGATGCCGCCGCGATTGCGCTCTCCGGCGGCCGCGCGGCCGCCGTCCTCGACGACCGCATGTCACGCGCACCGGGCTTCGCGTTTGCAACGATAGCCCAAGCGCTGCACTTCGCCGACTGGATTCGCGAGGCGCTGCCAGCGCTGCGCGCCGCGGCCGAACGGGCCTCGCGCTTAGCGCGGCTGCTCGATATCGAGACCGCGATCGAAGGCAATCACGTCTACTTGCGATGCGCGTACGCGACGGGTGAAGCTGCCGGTCAGAACATGGTGACGCTTGCGACCGAAGCACTCGTCGCCCACCCGGTCGCGTTCACGCCGGTGCAGCCGACCGACTACTTTCTCGAAGCAAACTTTTCGAGCGACAAAAAGCCTCAGCGCAATCACTGCTCGGCGCGCGCGGGAAGCGGGTCACGGCCGAAGTCATCCTGCCCGCGACCGTCGCTTGCGAATTGCTGCACGCTACGCCGAAGCGAATGCTCGACTACTGGCGGTTCGGCAGCATCGGCGCCGCGCTGTCGGGCGCGGTCGGCGTGCAGGGCCACTATGCCAACGGCTTGGCGGCGCTTTATCTCGCGACCGGGCAAGACGTCGCCTGCGTCGCGGAGTCAGCGCTTGGAATCACGCGCTTCGAACCCGCAGAACATGGCGATCTGTATGCCTGCGTCACGTTGCCGAGCGTGGTCGTCGGCACCGTCGGCGGCGGCACGATGCTGCCCGCGCAGCGTGCCGCGCTTGAGCGACTCTTCAGTGAACGGCCGCCGTCGGCGTGCGCGCTTGCAGAAGTGGCCGCCGCGCTGTGCCTCGCAGGCGAACTGTCGCTGTGCGTGGCAATCTGCGCGAACGACTTCGCGGCCGCTCACGCCCGCTATGCGCGCCGTCCGGTCGTATGCTCGTGAGCGCGGCCGTGCAACGCTTCTGGATCTACCAACGCGAACGGTTTCCGTTGTTCGGGAACGGCCTCGTGATCGCGTCGTTCAGCGTTTCGGCGATCGCGTTCTCGGCGCTCGCGCGTGGCCAGTCGCACCTCCCTGGCGGCGCGATCCGGATCGCCGGCTTCGTCTCCTCGTTTCTGATGTTTTTGATGCTGCGCCTCGCCGATGAATCAAGGACGCGGGCGACGACGTAGCGTGGCGTCCCTACCGCCCCGTTCCGCGGGGACTCGTCTCGCTGCGCGAACTGCGAGCGCTCGCGCTCGGTTGCGGCGCGCTCCAGCTGACGGTCGCGCTTGCGATTTCGCCGAAGCTCGTGATCGTATGGGCGTACTTCGGGTTGATGTGCAAGGAATTTTTCGTGCGCGATTGGCTGACGCTCGGGTACATGCCCGAGCTCGGAGGCGAACGTTGCCCCGAGGCGCTGCGCCCAGCGCGTTCTGCCGTGCACATCGGCTTCACCGGGACCGGCGCTGCTTTCCGTGTTGCATCCCGAGCGGGCGTGCCGTACCGAAGAAAACGGACAGCAGCCGCGCGGAGCACACTTGACTCCACGCGAAAATCAAATTCTGGCGTTGCTGGCGGAAGGGCTCACCAATAAGGAGATCGCGCAACGCCTTACGCTCAGCTCGCGGACCGTCGACCGCGTCCTCGCTAAACTCGGCGTAACGACACGTACGCGTGCCGTCGCAGCCGCGCTGCGCGGCGGTCTCGTTTTGGAACCGAACGGCACGCGCAGCGCTGCGCTTTAGATTTAGGGTCCCCCGCAGCAGCCGCCGCGCCGGTGGCCTCGGCCGCGGAGAGAAATCGAGACCTGCGAGGTCGAGAGCGGTGCTTCGTATACGGGCGCGCCGGCGGAATAGGTTGCGAGAACGCGCGTGTCCATGATGGCTTCAGCGGGAACACGCATCCAGTCGCGATCGAGCACCGTGAAATCGGCGTACTTGCCGACGCTGATCGAACCCGCAAGCGATTCCATGAAGTTCGCGTGCGCTGCCCACGTGGTCATCGAACGTAACGCTTCATCACGCGTCATGCGTTGCGCGGGGTACCAGCCGCCGGGCGGCTGATTTGCTTCGTTCCGGCGGGCAATCGCGGCATGAAACGTGCGCCGCGTATCGACCGCTTCCACCGGCGCGTCGGTACCATTGGGAAGGATGACGCCGGTAGCAAGCAACGCCCGCCAGGCGTACGCGCCCAGGATGCGCTGCGGCCCGAGCCGGACTTGCGCCCACCCCATGTCGCTGATCTGATGCGTCGACTGCATCGACGGGATCACGTGCAATTGCGCAAAGCGCGGAATGTCGCCCGGGCTCAGCACCTGTGCATGCTCGATGCGAAAGCGGTGATCGGGCTGCGGGACGTTTGCGAGCGCGGCCTCGTATGCGTCGAGCGCCATTCGATTGCCGCGGTCCCCGATCGCATGCGTGCACACTTGAAAGCCAGCCCGCAGGGCCCGCTCCGAAACGTTTTGCAGCACCGTTTGCGGCGTAAGCAAAAGGCCCGTGTTCCCGGGATCGTCGCTGTACGGCGCGAGTAGCGCCGCGCCGCGCGAGCCGAGCGCGCCGTCGGCGTACAGTTTGATCGAGCGAATCGCGAGGCGTCCGTCGCGGGCAAAGGTGCGCGGCCCGCGCTGGAGATAGAGCGCCGTTAAATCGGCGTCGCTGCCGCTCAGCATCGCGTGATTGCGCAGGCCGAAGCGGCCCGCACCCAGCACGTCGTCGTAGGCGTCGAGCGTGCTTTGACTCACCCCCGGGTCGCCGATCGCCGTCAGGCCGAAGCGATGGCATTCGGCAAGCGCCGCTTCAGTTGCGCGCAAGAGTTGCGCGTGTGTCGGCAGTGGGATCGCGCGCGTCACGAGTTCCATGGCGTTGTCGACGAACACGCCCGTGAGTTGTCCAGCCGCGTCGCGAACGCTCCGGCCGCCGGTCGGGTCGGCGCTTTGCGCCGATACGCGCGCGAGCTCCATCGCCTTGGAGTTAGCAAGCACCGCATGACCGTCGACGCGCGTCAAGACGACCGGCCGCTGCGGGAACGCAGCGCTGAGCGCAGCGTGCGTGGGGAAATTTTTGCCCGGCCACAGATTCTGATCCCAACCGTCGCCGAGCACCCACTCGTCGGGCGAGCTGGCCGCGAAGGCGACCGTGCGCCGAACGACGTCTTCGAAGGTCGGAGCATGTGCCAGTTCGACTTCGTGCAGCGCTTCACCGACGTGCAGCAGGTGCAGATGCGCGTCGATGAGACCCGGCAGGATGGTGGCGCTGCTCGCGTCGACGACTCTTGTGCGCTTACCGCGATAGCGCCGAACGCCGTCGTTCGAACCGACGTAGACGAAACGACCGTCGCGCACGGCAAAGGCCTGCGCGTGCGGCGTTCGGTCATCGACGGTGTGGATCGTTTCGGCGCGCACGATCAAATCGGCGTCGCCCTCCGCTGCAGCGAAGGCAACACGCGGCGTTCCGGCAGCGGCTGCTAAACCCGCGAGGAGAGTCGAACGGCGCATATTCGTGCTAAGCTCCTTTGGCTTCGGGCGTGTCGGGCTTTGCCCGACTTCCGCCTTGTGTCGGGCTTCGGCGTAGCCGAATCGTGCACGGCTTCAGCGTAGCCCAATCCTGTCGAGCCGGGCGATGCGGCTACCAAGTGACGGATGCGATGCGAACAGCACTTCCATCCACTTGGGCTGTTCGTCTTCCGCTTGATTGCGCTTGCGTAATCGCCGAAACGCGGCCGCGCCTGCCGCGGGCTCGGCGGTCGCGTCGACCGCGAAGGCGTCAGCCGCGCGCTCACGGGAACGCGACAATGCGGCCAGCAGCGGTTGAGCTGCGAGGCCGAGCGCTGAGATCGCAAACATCAGTCGCGCGAGCCCGGCCGTAGTCGCAAGCGAGAGGTTCGGACGCTCTACCAGGCGGCGCGCGCCGAAAAAGAGCAGCGCCGCGGCGGCCGTGCCGATTCCGACCGCTCGCCACACATCCCGCGCAACGTAGTGGCCGAGCTCGTGCGCGACGACGAAGAGCGTCTCACGTCCCTCGAAGTGGTCGAGCAGCGTGTCGCCGATGACGATTCGTTTGGTGCCGAACAATCCGGTCACGTATGCGTTTGCCTTTTCGGTCTGGCGGCTCATGTCCATGCGCAGGATCGTCGCATCTCCCGCACCGTAACGTCCCGCGAGCGCGCGGATGTCGCGGGCGAGATCCCCTTCAAGCGTCGCGAAGCGGTTGAAGAGCGGCGCAATGAATGTCGGCGCGACGATGTTTGCCAGCACGAGAAGCGGAAACGTTCCGGCAGTGGCGAGCAGCGGCCACCGCTTGGGAGCGCGCGCTACGCTCGCGGCGAGAAGTTCGAGAAGCGGCAAGCCGAGCGCGAGCGACACGGCAAAGCTTTTGAGATTATCGCCGAGCCATGCGCGCGGAGTTTGTTTCGAGAGCCCATAGCGCCGTTCGAGCGCGAGGCCCTCGATGAAGTCGGCCGGCAAGTCGATGAGCGTCGAGGCCGCGAGCCCCGCGGCGACCAGCATCATGCGTCGCGAGCGCGATTCACGTTCGCCCGGAGGCGGCTCGAGCCGTGGTCCCAGTCCGTATGCCGTCGCGCCGAGCGCCGCGATTGAGCGCGCGATACCCGCGAGCATCAGCCCGCGCCGCAACCGTCCATACCGTGCCGGGTTCGGCTCGAGCGGCGTTGCCGGACGGCGCACTTCGCGCCATGCCTCACAGAAGCGCACGAACGTATATCCGAGCGTCAGTCCCGCTCCCGCTCCGATCAGAAATCGCCGCATGCGTGTGAGTACGTCAGCACGCTCGGATGCCACTGCAGCGCGGTAGTCAGATGATTGAAATCGTTTCCTGTCGCTTTGGTTGTGCCGCGAGGGCGGCCAACAGCGCGCTCGTCAGAATGTCGACGACCGGCGTGTCGACTTCTTCGATTCGGCCGGCGTCGGCGAGGGACGTCAGCATCGGATCGATCGGCATACGCGCTAGCAGCGGCGCTTTGGCGAGTTCAGCGACGCGGTCGGCGTACGACGGGCCGAACAGATCGTAGCGCTTTCCCGTGTCGGGCGCGACGAAGTACGACATGTTCTCAACAACGCCGAGGATCGGTTTCTTCATCTGGTGGATAAGGTTGGCGGCTTTACGGACGATCATCGTAGCGAGCGCCTGCGGCATCGTCACGAGCACGACGCCGTCGATCGATAACGACTGCAGAACCGTCAGCGGAGCGTCCGACGTACCCGGCGGCAGATCGATCAGCAGGACGTCCAGATCGCTCCACAGCGTCTGCTCGAAAAACTGTCTGATCACGCCGGAAAGAATCGGCCCGCGCCAGACCATGGCCGTGTCCTCTTCGGGCGTCAGCAGGTTCGAACTGACCACTTCGATCGCGGCGCGGGTCGTTGCGGGGACGAAGAGTGGGCGAGACTGTCCGTTCGTCGCGGCGCCGGGCTCCTTTTCCATGCCGAGCGGTTCCCGTAAACCGAAGAGCCGCGGAATCGAGGGGCCGGTGACGTCCGCATCCAGGATGCCGACGCGCTTGTTCGCGCGCCGCAAGCCGACTGCAAGCAAGCTGGTGACGAGGGACTTGCCGACGCCGCCTTTACCGGACATCACCGCAACGACCGATTTGACGCTGCCGCGCTTGGCAAATGCGCCGGGCGCGCCGACGTGCGGGCGTTTGTCTTCGTTCATGATCGCCGGCACGCGGCCGGCGTGCCGGGCTTGGGTGAGCGCCGCCACGATCGGCTCGACGCGTAAGCCGTGAGCTTTTGCGCCCGCTTCAAGCGTCTCGTTTTTGTTCACGCCGCAACCGGAGCACTTCAAGCCGAAAGCGGCGAGGACGTCCTCGGCGATCGGTAGGTCGGCGACGAGTTCCCGAATGTTGGTGGAGGGAGCGATCGTAACGGTCGGCATGGCTAAGAGCTTACAACTTTCCGGCGGGCTCGTCTTACAGAAAAGAAAGGAGGGGCGCCGAAGCGCCCCTCCTTCACGACGTGGCTCTATGTTAGAGGCCGGAGATGCGCGCACTGAAGGGTTGCGGTTCTCCGATGCGGCCGTCGGACCAGGAGACGAAGAGCGGGTCCATCGTGTAGGTCGATGTCGAACCCGAACCGGTCTCTTTCACGTGATTGTCGGTATAGTCACCGAAGTTCGGCACGATGTCGGAGGACGTGCCGGCCCACGAGGTACCGACGGTCGTGACGCGGCGGTTGGACGGCGTTTGCGTGATCCTTGGGCTGAAGTCGAAGGCTCCGTACACGTCCGTGAACGAGCGATCGGTCGGCGGCGAGCGCCGCTTGTCATACCATGACACGTTGATCTGTCCGTCGGGCTCGGCATTACGCAGAGCGGGCAGCAGGTTGAACGTGGGGGTCGTGTTGTTGGTGAGCCGGACGGGGTTGGCACATGACGATTGCCCCGACGTACACGTGCCGGCACGATTTTGTACCGTCGTCGGGAAGGCCGACCCGAGATCGTAGCTCTGCAGCAGGATGTCACCGGTCGGACGGTACCGCGTGTCGTTCCAGACGATGCTGACCGTCCCGGACGGATCGCTGACCGCGATACGCGGGAAGTCGGGGACGGGGAAGCGGTTGTAGCCCGGGACGAAGGCCGTCTCCTCCGACACGATGTTGACCGCCGCCGCCGCGACCGGGCCGCCGCCACCCATCGGAATGCGCGTCGTGATCTGTTGCGTCGGCATGCTGTTGCACGGCGCGAACGAGAAGCCGCTGACATAATTGAATTCGTAGGCAACGTACACGTCGCCGGTGGCGACGTCGGCCGCCGGATACGAGCCTTGCTGGTCGCAGGTCTGTTCGGGCGCGACGATCGCCGTCGTCATGCACGCCGGCAAGTCGGGGTTCCCGGCTAGGTTGCAGGACGCTAGCTGAATTTGTCCGGCTCCCGTGTTTGTCGGACCAGTTTCAAAATCCGTGTACGAGACATACAGCAAGCCACGCTGCTGATCGATCGTCACGTACGGCTTATCGAGAAATCCGCTGCCGGGGTTGCCGAACATGTTGGAAACCGACGCGATGATGTCCGGCTGGCTGCAGGTTAGGAAGGCGCCCACTCCGACGCCGTTGACCTTGCACGCAGCGAGGGCGACATTGTTGGAGGTAGTCGTCGTGAAGATGTTCGTGATATAGAAGTAAGGGCTGCCGCTCGGGGCACGATAGGCCTCGACTCCGGTGTCGCCGTCATACCTCGATGATGTGCACGCGGCGTTGGGAAGACCGCCGAGGTCAAGGAACGAGGCGCCGTTGTTGTTGGAGAACCCGTATCCGCTTAGCTCTTCTTGATTGTTAGGCGACGGGCATGGGGCGAAGAAACCCGTCGAATCGTTCCACGCCTCGACGACAAAATCACCGATTGCGGCGCTGGAGGTTTCGGATTGGCCGTAGGCCCGAACGCCGGCTTGCGTGATATCTTCGTTCGGGTTGGCCGCATCGACGTTGTTGTTCACGCGAGCCGCCGTTCGCAACTGCGCGTTACGGCGCGCCAAAAGGCCGTTTCCTTGATTGAACTGCGGGCCGAAGCAGTAGCTTTGGGCGGCCGTCGAGCCGTAGATCGCGCCGGGCGGCGGGGGCTTGCTGTTATCGGTCCACAGGCGGTTGCAAAACTGAGCCGCACCGGCGGTGGCAGCGGACGACATACGGATCCGCGTGGAAGCCCAGGGCCGCGTGAGCCCGTGAAGGTTGGGGAGCGGACGGCGTCCGAGGACCGTGCGAATTGAGCCGGGATGGCTACGAGTGATGGGCGCTGCGCTTGCGCGCGAACCACCGGCGAATGCCAGCGGCGCGATCAGCGCGCTTGCGAGTAAGCCGAATGTAGCGCGGCGTCGCCAGCCGGCTACACTCTTGCTTGCGATGGGGTGCGTTTCCAGTAGGAAAACCGACGTAGACATGTATCAACATCTCCGTTCGTTAGCAGCAAAAGGGGACGGAAAGGAAACGGGCCGCTTTACGTTTCTCCCGTTTCACCCATCGCGGCGCAATGCTCCGACCATCGGGCCCCCGCCTTTGGGTCACCAAACTGTACTCAGCCGGGTCACGGCTTGCAAGGAAAAACTTGCTCCCCAAGCCCGAAAGAACCATTCGGAGGCTCGAGCTGGGAGGCTTGGCGAGCTTTGTACCGTGACGGCGGCCTCGCGACGGCTCGGCTTTAGGGGAACATCTATGTGGTGACGCGTGCCTCAGTGATGCGCTCGGTTACCGTCAATGCGGCCGTGCGTCGCGCATCGCTTGCGGGAGGCGTGAGTTCACCCGTGCGCAGTGGGAGCGCGGTCGGCGGCACGCCTTTCGTGCAGGTTGCGGGGCGCGGCGCCTACGCCTTCGACCGCGACGGCCGCGCGTACGTCGATTACGTGATGGCGTACGGCCCGCTGCTGTTCGGTCACGCACATCCGGCGCTGGTAAGCGGCCTCGATGCATTGGCGGCTCGAGGTACCGTGTTCGGCTCGACCTGCGATGAAGAGCTGCGGCTCGCGGAACGCATCGCGCTGCACCTTCCGTCGATGGAGCAGTTGCGCTTCGTCAGCACGGGAACCGAAGCGATGATGAGCGCCGTGCGGGTCGCGCGCGCTTACACGCGACGACCGCTCGTGGTGCGCTTTGCCGGACATTATCACGGGCATTTCGACGCCGCCCTGCACCTTGCCGGCGCTTCGGCGCAGACGGACGGGGGTCTCGGGGGCGGGATACCCGCAAGCGTCCGCGCGGACGTTATCGTGGCGCGCTACAACGATCTGGCCGATTTGGATGCGAAGCTTGCGGGTCGCACGGATGAACTCGCTGCGATCGCGCTCGAACCGTTGCCTGCGAATATGGGGCTCGTGTTGCCCGCGCCGGGCTTCATCGACGGCGTGTTCGAGCGGGCTCGCTTGGCCGGAGGGCTCGTCATCTTCGATGAGGTGATCACGTGGCTGCGCGTCGGACTCGGAGGCGCGCAAGCGTGCTCCGCGCAGCGTCCGGACCTGACGGCTCTGGGCAAAATCGCCGGGGGCGGATTGCCGCTCGCTGCATTCGGGGGCCGCGCCGACGTGATGGCGGCGCTCGCACCCGACGGCGCGAGTTTTACCGGCGGCACGTTCTCAGGGAATCCGTTCTGCGTCGGCCTCGCCCATCGAACGCTCGATCTCCTCGAAGGCGATCGCGATTTCTACGCGCGGCTCGATGCGCGCGCCGGCGAACTCGCCGACGGCATTCGCGCGATTTTCGCGCGCCGCGGAATACCGTACAGCGTCAGCCAGCATGCAAGCATGGTCGACTTTGCGTTTCGCCCGGGCGCTCCGGTGCGCAATTACGAGGAGCGATCGGCAAGCGACCTCACGGCGTTCGCCGCGTACTATCATGCGATGCGCGAACGGGGCGTGCTGCTCGCTCCGTCGCCCAATGAACTGATGTTTCTCTCATCCGAACACGGCCCACAAGAGATTGCGCTAACCCTTGCCGCGCTCGAGTCGACCTTCGAAGAACTGCAAAATCGCCGCTTAGTTTCGAAGGCTGTCGGGCCAAAGCCCGATAGCCTTCTAACGCAAGAGCGGTGATGGAAAGGCGACAACCGAGGCGTGGCCGCCGGCGTCGACGGAGCGTACGCCGAAGAGCCAGTCGTCCTTCGACAAGGCGAGGGTTGCCGTCGTTACGTTGCCGACGTTCCTTGCGTGGGTCCAATACGGTTCATCGGTGCGACGCCAGAGCACTTCGTACGAGGTTGCGTCGGGAACGAGTTTCCAGGCGAGCGTCGTATCGTAGGCGAGTTTCTTGGCCGCTACCGTAACGACCGGCGCCGCAGGCGCGAGCGCCAAGCTACCGAGAGCCGCCACGTTGAGCTGCGTCACGTGTGCGAGGTAATCGAAGTCGAGAAAACGCGACAGGTCACCGTACTGGGTGCCGTTTTGCACCCGGACGTTCTGGTGCTGGTGATCGAAGTTTTCGGTGCCTTCGACGAAACGGACGGCAGGATATCCTACGGCAGTAAATGATTCCTGATCGCCGCCTCGTAAGAACCGGTCGGCGCGGTAGATCAGCTCGTCGCGCACCGCGGGAACGTACGCAGCGTCGATGCCGCGGACGGCGCGCGCGAGTTCCCGCGAGGGAGAGTCGTTCTCGGTCCCGATGAGATCGACGGTGCGCGGCACGGCGCCCAGCGGCAGCGCTTCACTAAAGAGCCGAACCTCATCTGCAACCGAACGGCCGTCATGCGCGACCGAAGCACCGATGATGTCATCGTTCAAGTTCCCTTCGACGTGCGCGCCTCGGGCCGCAAGTGTTTTCGCGTAATGCTCGGAGCCCCATAGTCCTTGGTCTTCGCCGTCGAAGCAAACGAACGCGATCGTGGCACGAAAGTGGAAGGGCGCCATGGCGCGCGCCGCTTCGAGCACGGCCGAGACGGCCGAACCGTTGTCGTCGGCGCCCGGCGCATCGCCGGCCGGGTCTTTGCAATCGCCGTTGCAGTCATCGTAATGGCTCGACATCACCCAGAGCCCGCGCTGCGCATCATCGCCGCGTAAGGTCGCGATGACGCTCGCTACCGCAACGGGCCGACCCGTGCGCGGTGTCGCGGGCTGCACGTAATCGTCGAGCGCGACGGTCATGCGGCCTCCGCTCGACTTCGCGATCTCTCGGAAGTGCGCGGCGATCCATTCGCGGGCCGCCGTGATTCCGCGCGAGTGGCTCTGCAGCCGCTCCGAAAGCGCATTGCGGGTACCGAAACCGACGAGACGCTCATCGTCGGCGCGCAGCTGTTCCGCTGAGACCGCGGCGACCGCGCGGCTTACCTGCCGGTCGATCGAAACGGCAGGTGCATCGGCCGTTACCGTTTGTGCCGCCGCCGGAGCGGAGCATAAAGCGCCCGCGGATGCGAGTGCGGCCGTGCGAATAAGACGGGAAAGCATGCGCGACCGTTTTCGGCCTACCGGACCCGTCCCTTCGCCAACGGACGGCCGTTATGCGACGTTAGCGACGCCGTTCGGTTCGCGCCCGTGAAGGAACCGCCCGACAAGGATCGAGGTTCCCTTACCGGGCACGGAGTCCAAAACAAAGATATCCGAACAGCGACGCATGATGGCGAGCCCCCGTCCGCGTTCGGCCTCGAGCGGCGGGAGTTCCAGACGGGACGCCGGATGGTCGCTCGTAAAGCCGATGCCGTCGTCTTCGACGTGCGCCACGATCCGATCCGTTTCTAGTCGAATCTGCACCGCAATCGGATGCCTCGACCGAGCGTGCTCGATGGCGTTGGCAACAGCTTCCCCGAGGGCCGTCAAGAAGTGCGTAAGATCATTTTCGCCCACATGCTGCGCCCGCGCGAAATCAGTGACGCCATCGCGAACGACCCGGCAGACCAACGGATCGGCCGGCACCCGAAAATTGAGCACCGCTTCGGCACGTGCCATATTGTTGTTTTGCGCGTTCCCAGAAAGGAGGTCGTTGAACCGAAGGTTCTGTCGACGCGATGCGCAACGCTCGATCCGATGGCCGACAACCAAGCTCCCGGCGGTGCCGAACTCGACGCCCTTGCCACGGAAGCCGAAGACGCGCGTGCGCGCATAGCGACCAAGAAAGGTGACATCGTCTTCCGCTTTTATCCGCACGAAGCGAAGCAACACAGCGCGGCCTTCATCAAGCTCGCGCGCGCGGGCTTTTACGATGGACTGCGCTTCCACCGCGTCGAGCCCGGCTTCGTCATTCAGGGCGGCGATCCCAAAGGCGACGGCACTGGGGGGCCCGGTTACATGCTCGATGCTGAGTTCAGTTCGCTGCCGCACGTGCGCGGCACGGTTGCCATGGCTCGCGCCGGCAACCCTAACTCGGCGGGTTCGCAGTTTTACGTGTGCCTCGGCGATGCGCGCTTTCTCGACAAGCAGTACACCGTATTCGGGCAGACGGTCGAAGGTCAAGACGTCGTGGATGCGATCCGCGTCGGCGATGTGATGGAAAAGGTCACGATCGAGCCGGGATGACCGAGTTCGCGCTCGGTACGCAGGGCTGGTCGTACGCCGACTGGGCCGGCCCGATGTATGAATTCGGGGCACGGCCGCAGACGTACCTCGGCGCCTACGCCCAAGAGTTCGGCACCGTCGAAATCGACAGCACCTTTTACGGAGCGCCGCCCGCCGAACGGGTTCGCACTTGGGCGGCCCAAGTGCCGGAGCATTTTCGCTTCTCGTGCAAGCTTGACCGCGAGATCACGCACAAGCGCAGATTGCGCGACTCGGGTGCGGCGATCGCGGCGTTCTACGATGTCGTACGCACGTTCGGGTCTAAGCTCGGCTGCGTGCTTGCGCAGTTCGACGCAACCTTCACGCGCGACGAAGAGGGAGCGCTGCGCGCTGCACTCGATGCTTTTCCGCGCGACGTCCGAACGGCGTTTGAGTTTCGCGAAGCGGCCTGGTACGATGCGGAGATTCAGACGCTTCTGGAAGAACGCGGTTTTGCGCTTGCTCTCAGCGACGCGCCCTTCGTTCCTCGCGAACTGTTCGCTGCCTTACTATCCTGGACGGAAGTCGACTTTGCATACGTCCGTTGGATCGGCTCGCGCAATGCTGTCGAGCGCTTCGATCTGGTTCGCTTGGACCGTGACGATGATGTTGCCTGGTGGGCCCAAACGTTAAGAGTAATTCCGTCATCCGTGCGGACCGTCTACGGGTACGCCAACAATCATTACCAAGGGCACAGCCCCGCTACGGTGCGCGCGCTCTACGAGGCGCTCGGCGTGGTGCATCAGCGCCCGATGCCCATGCAGCCGTCGCTCTTTCGTGGCGACGATGCCGAACACTGCGCCTAGTAGAGCGCACCGTGAACGGCGGTTGCGATGCGGCGGATCGCGATGTTGCCGAGCGAGAAATCGTCGAGATCCTTCGTTAGGACGGCCAACACGTAGGGCGATTCGCCGAAGGGATCGATGATACCGACGTCGTTGCGCACGCCGTCGATCTCGCCCGTCTTGTTTGCCAGCGGCACGCCTTTGGGAAGGCCGCGCCCGATCTTGTCGCGGTCTTCTTGCCGTAGTAGGATATCGATCATCTTGCGACACGAAGCCGACGATGCAACGGTGCGAACGCCTTCGTGTGAGCCGCGTTCAATCTGGTACAGCACCGAGCCGATGTCGCGCGGGGTCGTCAGGTTCTCGCTGTGTCCGACCACGGCATTGACGTCCATGAAGTGGCGCTTGAGTTGCGTGTGCGCCAAGCCGGCGCCGTGAATCGTTGCAGCGATGCGATTGAACCCGAGCAGGTCGATCAGCACGTTGGAAGCGGTGTTGTCACTCTGGTCGATCATCGCGCGCGCCAGCGCGTCGACGGTCAAGGATGCCCCCGGTTCGTAGGGATCGAGAACTTCGGAGCCGCCGACGAAATCAGACAATCTGAGCGTGATTCGGTGCCTGAAAATCGCAGGATTGCGTTCGCTCAGTTGAAAGAGTGAGAGCAAGATCAAGACCTTGCTGATCGACGCCGTCGGAAAGACGACGTCGGGATTGTAGGTGATCGGCGCCGGTGCATCGAGCTTGCGCGCCCACACGCCGACGGTGCCCGATGATGCAGCGACCGCGCGCGCGATGCGCCGCTGGACGTCACTTTGATCGGCACAAGCGGGTGCGCACGTTACGGCTAGGCCCGCGGCGACAAAGGCAGAGCGCGTCACGTCTGCGTGAAGGTACGAACGAGGACTCCCACAATCCTCGCGCGCAAGCGCGCGGAGACATGAGGTGCTCTTTGCTCATTTTCCGCACCGCGCTTGCGGTGGCAATCGTCTTGATGCCCGCGCAGGTTCTCGCTGCACCGCTTGGCGGGAGACTCTTCGTCGTCGATCCAGGGCACGGCACGCGTACGGCGGGCGGTCTTCCGCTCAATCTCGGCGCGATCGGCCGCCACGGCATCGCCGAGACGCACGTGACGCTCGCTGTCGGTGAAGACCTCGCGCGATTGCTACGGGAGGCCGGCGCGCACGTCGTGCTGACGCGGTCCTACGCACGGCCGTGGCGAACCGGACGCCTCATTCGCTTGGATAACCGCGCCCGAGCTGCGCTCGCAAACCGTCTGCATGCAACCGCTTTCATCGCGATTCACGCTGATGCGTCGCATAACGGGAACGCGCGCGGCACGAGCGTGTTTTGGTTGCGTTCGAACTCGCTACCCCTCGCCTATGCGATGCGGGCTCATCTCCGGTCGCTCGGTCTCGGTGAGTCGCAATTTCGAAGACGCGACCTCGCGGTGACGAATGAAGCGCGTGTTCCAGCCGTGCTCGTCGAAATCGGCTTCGTCAGCAACCCCGTTCAGGAACGGCTGCTCGCGACGCCGGCATTTCAACAGCGCGCCGCTGCGGTGTTATATGCCGCCCTCGCTGCCGTGTACGCACGCTCGTGAAGAAACCTCTCGTGCCTGGGGATCTGTACCGCCTTGCGATACCGAACGATCCCCACTGCGCGAGCGACGGTCGCGTCTTCTTCGTGCTCGGGACGCAGGACGAAGAGGCCGACGAAACGTCTTCGGCGATCTACGCCGTCCGCGACGGCCGGCCGCCGACCCCCTTCACGTCGGGAAGAAAAGATCGCATGCCGCGCGTCGCGCCCGACGCTTCGCGCCTGGCCTTCGTCGCCGAGCGCGGTGAGGGCAAGCGCGTCTATGTCACGCCGCTCGACGGCGGCGAGGCGCAACCCGTCTCCGAAAGCTACGACGCAATCACGGCCCTCGAGTGGTCACCCGATTCGCGTCGGCTCGCCTTCACCGCGACGGCGGCGCACGACGCGCAGGCCGCTCGCATCGCGCACGATGAGAAAAGCGGCGCACGTCACATTCGTGCGCTGCCGTTCAAGAGCGACGACGACGGCCTGCTCGATGGTCGCCGCAAGCATCTTTTCGTTCTGACGCTCGAAGACGGTCGGGCCGTGCAGATCACGCAAGGCGATTTTGACGTAAACGCGCCGGCGTGGTCGCACGACGGAACGCGACTCGCCTTCTCCGCACAGATCGACGCCCCCGAAACGGCGTTCTATTCGGACCTTTACGTCGTAACGCTGGCTGACCGCAGCCGCCTCAAACTGACGCGCTCGCGTGGCCATGCCGGCAATCCCGCGTTTTCGCACCGTGACGATGCAATCGCCTACATCGGTCACGAGCGGGGTGATGATGCCGGCGGGCGTTTTAATACCGAACTTCTCGTGCTGCCGGCCGACGGCGGCGAACCGCGCTCGCTTTCGCAGAACGTCGACCGCTCCGTGAGCAATTTCGTCATCTGCGATACGCGCGGCACCGGAGGCGAGCAGGCGCCGGTTTGGAGTGCCGACGACGCGGAACTGTTCGTTCCGTTGTCGAGTGAAGGCACGTGCGCAATCGCGGCCTTTCGGGCCGATGGATCCGCTCATCGCACAGTTGCTGGTGGTGAGCGCGACATCTACGCGTTCTCGCGCGCCCATGACGGCACGTTCGCTTTCGTCTATGCAACACCAACCATTCCGAGTGAAATTGCGTGGTGTGATGCAGCGGGAAACGAGCGCCGGTTGACCGAGGCAAATCCCTGGCTCACCGAACGCGCCGTCCGTACGCCACGCCGGGTGCGCCCGCCCGCAAGCGACGGAACGCGCCTCGATCTGTGGCTGCTCGAACCCGACGCGCCCGCGACGGGCGAGCCGCCGCTGGTATTACAAGTACACGGCGGTCCGCATGCGGCGTACGGTTACGCCTTCATGTTCGAATTCCAGATGCTAGCGAGTCTTGGTATCGGCGTGGCGTACGGAAACCCGCGCGGCAGTCAAACCTACGGCCACGCGTATGCCGATGCAATCACCGGCGACTGGGGCGGCATCGACGTCGGCGACGTGCTCTGCTTACTCGACGGGGCACTCGCAAGCGGGCGCTTCGACCCTGCGCGCATCGGGATCGCGGGCGGTTCGTACGGCGGCTTCATGGCGACGTGGCTGCTCGGCCACAGCGACCGCTTTGCGGCGGGCATCTCGATGCGCGCCGTCAACGATCTGGTGAGTGAAGTCGGCGCGACCGATCTCGGCTGGTTTATCGAACGAGAAGTCGCGGCACCCTGGGAAGACGGCGGCGCGAAGCTCTTCGCGAATTCGCCGATGCGCAGCGCTCATCGCATCACCGCGCCGCTGCTGATCTTACATTCCGAACGCGACTATCGCTGCGCAATCGACCAGGGCGAGCAGCTCTTCACGCTGCTGCGGCGTTTGGGCCGCACGCAGACCGAATTCGTGCGCTTCACGGGCGACGGCCATAACCTCTCCCGCACCGGCAAGCCACGCAATCGCGTGCTGCGACTGCGGGCGATCGCGCACTGGTTCATTCGTCACCTGCAGCCCGACGGCATTGCACAACTTCCCGAGGCGGCCGGCGCACTGTTTGCGCCGCTGTCGTCGGAAGCGGAGTAATCAGCTTCCCGTTCCCTGATAGTGGTTCAGTCCTCGGCGCCAAAACGCGTAGGCAAGTGCGAACCAGATGATGCCGACGAGCGGCGTAAAGAGACCCACCAGCGGCGAGAGCTGGAGCGCGCCGTCCGCCTTGTGCAAGAGAAACGTCGCCGGGAAGTAGTTCATGAAGGCGAACGGAAAGACGAACGATAGAAAAACGCGCACGCCGCGCGAGTAGATGCTGATCGGGTAGCGCGTGAAGTCTTGCTCGAGCGACATGATGATCCAGCGCAGCGTATCGATCTTGATGACCCAGAACGATGCGGTCGCGATTGCGAGTTGAATGCCGAAATCGATCAGCGCTCCGCCGACGGCCACGAGCGGTACATACAGGATGAAAGCGGCATCGACTCGCACGCCGACCACGACGCTCGCGACGCAGAAGAAGATGACTGCGAGGGCCAGTTCGTCGGGCCAAATCTGTTGAGGAACGGTCATCGCCTGAAACAGCGGATCGAGGGGCCGTATCAAGAAGCGGTCGAAGCGGCCTTCGCGGATCATGTTGGGAACGTCGCCGACCGTGAAAAAGAACGTGTTGTGAAAGCTGTGCCCGAGCATCCATAGCGCGTACAGAAACGCTAGCTCGCGAAAATCCCAGCCGTTCATCGAAGGAAAGGCGTGTAAGGTCACCCAGAGCGCCGCAATCGCGGTCGCGTGATACATGACCGTGAAACCGAACCACATGAAAAAATTAGCCCGGTATTCGATCATCGTGAGCAGATTGATTCGCCAGTATTGGACGTACGCCGCGAGGCTCACGGCAGCTGATTTCGCTCCATGCGCTGCGCCCGGCCTTCGGCCGTCGCGTCGGGGTCCGGCGTGAGCACGCGGTTCGTGCCCGTTGCGGCGCCCTACCGGCTCGACCTCACCGTCGCCGTCTTACGGCGCTTTTCGACCAACATCGTGGACGTCGTTGCGCCCGACGGCACGTACGCGCGGGTGCTTGCGGGTTCTCACACGCCCGTGCTCGTGACCGTCCGTCAGTTCGAACCCGCGGCGCTGGTGGTGGAAGCGAACGGCGAACCGGGCGACGATGAACGAGCCTTCGCGCTCGCGCACCGGATGCTCGGCGTCGATCGTACGACTGCGGGTTTCGATGCCGGTGCAAGACGAATCCCATGGTTACGCGCCCTCGCGCGGCGTATGCGGGGCGTGAAGCCGCCGCGTTATCCGACGCTGTGGGAGGCGTGCGTCAACGCAATTGTCTTTCAACAAATAAGCCTGCTCGCGGCGAGTTCGATTCTGCGCCGCACGATCGTGGCGCTCGGATCACCACGCGAATACGCCGGTCTCGCGCTGCATGCGTTTCCGACCATCGATACGGTCGCCGGCGCCCCCGATGCATCGCTGCGCGAAGCCGGGCTGAGTGCCGGAAAAGTAGCGACGTTGCGCCGGATCGCGGAGTCGCTCGGAAGCGGCGCGCTCGACGAGGCAATGCTCGAAGAGCGTCCGAGTCCAGCCGCCGCCGCACTGCTGTGCACGATCAAGGGAATCGGCCCCTGGACCGCGGCCGTCATTTTACTGCGCGGACTTGGGCGCCTCGACGTTTTTCCCGCCAACGATTCGGGCGTTGCACGAGGGCTCGCGGCGCTCGCGGGAGCCGACGTCGAGGTTGCGCCCGCGCTTGAAACGCTGGGCTCGGAGCGCGGCATGCTCTATTACCATCTGCTGCTCGCCCGGCTCGAGGCGCGCGGCGAAATATGACGGCTTGCGCTCTTGGGGCCGTTGCGTTCCGCGGAGTTTCAAGGGCAGTTGCCGTACGATGCGGGATGCATTACCGGCACTTGCTCTGTTCATCTCTGTCCGGCGTAATGTCCGCCGCGCTTCTCGTAACGGGCAACGCTTCGAGCGCCGCGTCGCACCGCTTCGGGCCCGACGACCTACAGCGCATCGTCGGCCTCTCTTCGCCGCAGATATCGACCGACGGGACGCATGCAATCGTCGTCGTCTCGCACATCGATATGAACGACGACAAGTACCGCCACGACATCGATCTGATCGACCTACGCACCCATGTGCGCCGCACGCTGACGTATGACCATAAGGGCCTCTCGGATCCGGCTTTTTCGCCTTCCGGCGACCGGCTCGCGTTCCTGGCCGACGACGGTACCGGTGACGACGCCAAAACGCAAGTCTTCGTGCTCCGCATGGACGGCGGTGATGCCCGTCCCGTCACCAAGGCTTCGGAAGGGGTCGAGCAGTTTGCTTGGCGTCCCGACGGCGGGGCGCTCGCGTACGTCGCCGCCGATGCGAAGCCGAAGAAGACCGGCGCCGATAAATTTCGCGACTCGTTCGAGGTCGGTAATAATCCGATCACGGCGCACGCGGCGGGACGACCATTGCACCTGTGGTTGCTGACCTTCGCCGACGACCGCGCGATGCAACTGACGCACGATCCCGTGCGCAGCATCGTCGGCGGCGAAGCGCAAAGCTCGCTTTCGTGGTCGCGCGACGGCACGAGACTTGCCTTCGTGCTTGGACCCGATGCGATTCTCAACGATGCTGAGCGCGCGCACATCATGGTGCTCGACGTCGCCGGGGGTGCGATGCATGCGCTGACGCAGCACACCGCCTACGAGGCCGATCCGCAGTTTTCAGCCGATGGCTCGCACATTGCCTACGAGCACTCGCTCGGCGACAGTCAGATCACGCTGACGCAAGTCTACGTGACGCAACCGACCGGCGGTGAGGGTACGGCGCTCACTGAGCCCTTCGATCGTGCCGTGCACGATTACGCCTGGAGTCCCGATGGCCGCGCGCTCTGGTTTACGTGCAATAATGGCGCGCGCATCGATCTCGTGCGCGCACCGCTCGGCGGTAAGCCGACGCGCGTGGACCTCGGCGATGTCGAGCCGACCTCGCCGCTCGAACATTCGATCGCCCGCGACGGCGCCGTGGTTTTCGTCGGAACGTCGGTGCGCGAACCGGCGGAGCTCTACTACCGCCTCGCGCGCGGCGGCGCGCCGGTGAAGGTTTCGAACTACAACGATGCCGTGTCGTCGCTCGAGCTCGGAGACAGCGAGACCCTCACCTTCAAGAGTGATACCGGCATGACATCGGAGGCGCTGCTTCTGAAGCCGCCCGGGTTCACGCCGTCGCATACCTATCCGCTGGTGTTGGAAATTCACGGCGGTCCCACGTCGGCCTCGACGGCCGCTTTCGACCGCCTCGGACAGTTGATGGCCGCGCGCGGCTGGCTCGTGCTACGTCCGAACTACCGCGGCAGCGATAATCACGGTCTCGCCTATCAGCGCGCGGTGCGCTACGATCCCGAGGACGGCCCCGGGCGCGATATTGCGGCGGCGCTGGCGGCCGTGCGGGCGCGCGGAATCGTCGACGACAAGCGCATCGCAGTCTCCGGCTGGTCGTACGGCGGTATCATGACGGCGTGGATGATAACGCACTATCACGACTGGAAGGCGGCGGTCTCGGGTGCGTCGGTCAACGATTGGTCGACCGACTATTCGGTTGCCGACGATTCGGCTTCGGACGCCGCGCTGTTCCACGGTTCGCCGTGGTCCTCGCCGCAAACGCAAGCCGAGTACGAGCGCGCGTCGGCCGTAAACTATGCGAAGGATGTCACGACGCCGCTACTCATTCTCAGCGACGTCGGCGACAACCGCGATCCGATCGCGACATCGTACGAGTTCTACCATGCGCTCAAAGACAACGGGAAGGATGTGACCTTCACCGCTTGGCCCGTCCCGGGACACTTCCCGAACGATCCGGTCCGCACGCTCGACGTCTACGAGCACTGGATCGACTATATCGCAGGTCACTTCTAGTACACTAACAGGGTGCGGAAATAGGCGAGGTTTTACTTGTCGGATCGAGGTTCATCGCGATCTCCTCGCTCTCAGGCCATGTTTTCGGCCCTTGGGCGCTCGTTTAACGACGTTTTGGGCACTTTTGGAGAC